>Ga0209530_1000184_pt1 | contig 54787 bp, 47 predicted proteins | sample BlaSpr_A8_Ref_O1_FD_187987 | JGI IMG/M metagenome (GOLD analysis project Ga0209530, IMG submission 187987) | Forest soil microbial communities from Thunder Bay, Ontario, Canada - Black Spruce, Ontario site 2_A8_Ref_O1 (SPAdes) (version 2) | ecosystem: Environmental > Terrestrial > Soil > Boreal...
ACTGGCAGAATCATCTTCGGAAGAGGGTCTGGGGGACAATGTCCGCCGTGTCTTCTGGTTCAGCGCAAGGTAACGCCGAACTCCACGAGAGCGACAGCACATCAGCCGGCCACGCGCCGGGCGACTTCGGTGCCAACGAATGGCTGGTGGAGGAGCTCTACCAGCGTTATCTGGCAGATCCGTCATCGGTCGACCGGGCCTGGTGGAGCTTCTTCGCCGACTTCCGGCCCACCGTCGGGAACGGAGCGGCGCCCGCAGCGCCCGCAGCGCCCGCTCAGGCTGCGCCGGCACCCAGCACCGCGGCACCACCGCCGGCTGCCCCGGGCACGGAGGTGAGCCGGCTGCGCGGCGCCGCGGCGCGGACCGTGGCGAACATGGCCGCGAGCCTGGCCGTGCCGACGGCCACCAGCGTCCGGTCCGTCCCGGCGAAGGCGCTGATAGACAACCGGATCGTCATCAACAACCACCTCAAGCGCGGGCGCGGCGGCAAGGTGAGCTTCACCCACCTGATCGCGTTCGCCGTGGTGAAGGCGCTGTCCGCGCTGCCGGAGATGAACGACGCTTACGCCGAGGACGAGAGCGGCAAGCCCGCCGTCGCGAAGCCGGAGCACGTCAATCTCGGCCTCGCCATCGACCTCCAGGCCGCGGATGGGTCACGGCAGTTGCTGGTCCCGAACATCAAGCAGGCGGAGCAGATGGACTTCCGCCAGTTCTGGACCGCATATCAGGACATCGTGCGGAAGGCTCGCTCCGGCAAGCTCGCCGTCACCGATTTCCAGGGCACGACGCTGAGCCTCACCAACCCGGGCACGATCGGCACCGTGCACTCGGTGCCGCGGCTGATGCCCGGCCAGGGCTGCATCATCGGCGTCGGCGCGATGGAGTACCCGGCCGCGTTCCAGGGCGCCGCCGTGGAGACCCTCAACCAGCTGGCGATCAGCAAGCAGGTCACGCTCACCTCCACCTACGACCACCGGGTCATCCAGGGCGCCCAGTCCGGCGAGTTCCTTGCCCGCGTGCACGAACTGCTGCTCGGGGGGGACGGCTTCTACGACTTCGTCTTCGCCGCGCTGAGGATCCCGTACGAGCCGGTCCGCTGGATTCAGGACATCTCATCCGGGCACGAGGACGACGTCGCCCGGTCCGCGCGGGTGCAGGAGATGATCCACGCCTACCGGGTGCGCGGTCATCTGATGGCCGACACCGACCCGCTGGAGTTCCACCAGCGAAAGCATCCCGACCTGGACATCAACCAGCACGGGCTGACGCTGTGGGACCTGGAGCGCGAGTTCCCCACCGGCGGCTTCGGCGGGCGTCCGCGGATGAAGCTGCGCGACATCCTCGGCGTGCTGCGCGACTCGTACTGCCGCACGATCGGCATCGAGTACATGCACATCCAGGATCCGGAAGAACGCAAGTGGCTGCAGGCCAGGATCGAGGTACCGCATCCCAAGGCGGACCACGACGAGCAGCTCCGCATCCTGGAGCGCCTGAACGTCGCCGAGGCGTTCGAGATGTTCCTGCAGACCAAGTTCGTCGGGCAGCGCCGGTTCTCCCTCGAGGGCGCCGAGTCGCTGATCCCGCTGATCGACGCGGTCCTCGGATCCGCGGCCGTCGACAGCCTCGACGAGGCCGTGATCGGGATGGCGCACCGCGGGCGCCTCAACGTGCTGGCGAACATCGTCGGCAAGTCGTACGCGCAGATCTTCAAGGAGTTCGAGGGCAACCTGGACCCGAAGAGCGCGCAGGGCTCAGGCGACGTCAAGTACCATCTCGGCGCGGATGGCGTCTTCACCGCGCCGACCGGCGAGAAGATCACTACGTCCCTGGTGGCCAACCCGTCGCACCTGGAGGCCGTCGACCCGGTGCTTGAAGGCGTGGTCCGGGCCAAGCAGGACGTGATCGACAAGGGCGAGCCTGGCTTCACCGTGCTGCCGGTGCTCATCCACGGCGACGCCGCGTTCGCGGGCCAGGGCGTGGTCGCCGAGACGCTCAACCTGTCCCTGCTGCGCGGGTACCGCACCGGCGGCACCGTGCACATCATCGTGAACAACCAGGTTGGCTTCACCACGGCGCCGCAGTACTCGCGGTCCACCGTGTACGCGACCGACGTCGCCCGGATGATCCAGGCGCCCATCTTCCACGTCAACGGGGACGACCCCGAGGCCGTGGTCAGGGTCGGGCAGCTCGCCTACGCCTACCGGCAGGCGTTCAAGAAGGACGTCGTCATCGACATGGTGTGCTACCGCAAGCGCGGGCACAACGAGACCGACAACCCATCGTTCACGCAGCCGCTGATGTACGACATCATCGAGGCGAAGCGGTCCACCCGGAAGGTCTACACCGAGTCCCTCATTGCCCGCGGCGACATCTCGATGGAAGAAGCCGAGGACGCCCTCCGCGACTACCAGCAGCATCTCGAGCGGGCCTTCACCGAGACCAGGGACGCAGCCACCCGGCCGGCCGAGCCAGGCTCCGTGCTCCGGCCAGAGACCGAGGACCGGCCCGTCGACCACCAGGCGGTGCCGACGGCGATCACCCCCGATGTGCTCAAGGAGATCATCGACACGCAGGTTTCGCTGCCTGCCGGTTTCACCGTTCACCCGAGGCTGCTGCCGCAGCTGACCCGGCGTGCGGCGATGGTGGAAGAGGACGCGCTGGACTGGGCAACCGGTGAGCTGCTGGCGTTCGGCGCCCTGGTGATCGATGGCCGGCCGGTCCGCGTTGTCGGTCAGGACACCAGGCGCGGGACTTTCGGGCAGCGGCACGCGGTGCTCGTCGACCGGGTGACCGGTGCGGAGTACACGCCGCTCAAGCGGTTCGACTCCGGTACCGCGAAGTTCTTCGTGCACGACTCGCTGCTGTCGGAGTACGCGGCGATGGGGTTCGAGTACGGCTACTCCGTGGCCAGGCCCGAAGCCCTTGTCTGCTGGGAAGCGCAGTTCGGTGACTTCGTCAACGGGGCGCAGACGATCGTGGACGAGTTCATCAGCTCCGGCGAGCAGAAGTGGGGCCAGCGCTCCGGCGTGGTACTGCTGCTGCCGCACGGCTACGACGGGCAGGGCCCCGACCACTCCTCGGCCCGGGTCGAGCGGTTCCTGTCGCTGTGCGCCCAGGACAACATGACCGTCGCGATGCCCACCACGCCGGCGAACTACTTCCACCTGCTGCGCTGGCAGGGCATGTCCGGCCGGCACAAGCCGCTGATCGTCTTCACCCCGAAGTCGATGCTGCGGCTCAAGTCGGCGACGTCGCCGACGTCGGCGTTTACGTCGGGGTCGTTCCAGCCGCTGATCGGGTCATCTCATTCCGGGCCGGATTCCGCCGTCCGGCGGGTGGTGCTGTGCTCGGGCAAGATCTACTACGACCTGGTTTCCAGCGCCGTGCCAGATGTGGCCGTGGCCCGGGTGGAGCGGCTGTACCCGCTGCCCGTCGCCGAGCTGCGCGCGGAACTTGCGCGGTACCCCGCCGCCACCGAGGTGGTCTGGGTGCAGGAGGAGCCAGCCAACATGGGCGCCTGGCCCACCCTCGCGCTCAAGCTGCGCAACCAGCTTGACCTGCAGCTTTCCGTGATCTCGCTGCCGGCATCCTCGGCACCGGCCACGGGATCAGCGGCCAAGCACAAGGCAACCCACGAGGCGATCGTCGCGGCGGCCCTGGGCGGGTTATGTACTTCACCGACCGGGGCATCGAGGAGCTCGAAGCCAGGCGCGGCGACGATTCCGTCGATGTCGCCTGGCTTGCCGAGCGGCTGCGTGACTTCGTCAACCTCAATCCCGAGTTCGATACTGCCGTAGACCGGCTAGCGACCTGGCTAGCCCGCCTCGACGACGAAGAAGACCTCTAGCCAGAACGTCCCGTGTGTTACGTGTCTGGCCAATACCGCCTTCCGGACACATCGGCCATCCCCCGAGTCGAGCGAGTGGATTAACCCGGAACTTCGAGGCTACGCGGTATTTTAGGGTACGTTTTCGTAGCCTAAAATACCGCATAACCCAGAATTTCCGCGCTATTTCCGGGACCGGGCCTCGCCAGTAACTTGTTGCACACCCGTGACGGCGGGCGCCCGGACCGTCGGCATCCATGGCGACGAACCGACGGGCACCGCCGGCCAACCGGTACAAGGCGACCCGTGGGCCACGAACCGCCGCTGGAGGGGGTTCGTGGCGCACGGATGCCCAAAAGCCTGCGCGCCAGAGCCGGGGGTCGCGATACATCTTGACTTTGATAGGATGAGATATATCGTTAGATGGGTAGGGACGGGCTGCGGAAGGATGGCGGGATGGGGAAGTGGACTGTTGACGGGCCGATGAGCCTGACGTTCGATGACGTCACGGCGGTCAAGGTGCGGCTTATCGCGGGATCGGTGGCGGTTCTTGCTACCGACGGTACGCCATCGCTGGACGTGGAACGCGTCACCGGGGAACCGCTGCAGGTGACCTACGAGGACGGCGTGCTGACCATTACCCACCCCAACCTCACCTGGGACGGCCTGCTCAAATGGCTGCGGCCGCAGCGGCACTCGGCCACGCTGACCGTCCGGGTGCCCCGAAAATGCGCTGCCGAGCTTGGCGTGGTCAGTGCGACCGCGGTGCTGTCCGGGGTCACCACCAAGGCCTCGGTCAAGGCTGTCTCCGGCGCGATCACGCTGGATGGCGTGGCGGGCGATGTGGACGCTAACACGGTGTCAGGTCCGATCGAGGCTCAGGGGCTCAACGGCAAGCTGAACTTCAGCACCGTATCCGGCGATCTGACGGTGGCCGACGGCTGGCTGGAGCGGCTGGATGGCAACTCGGTGAGCGGCGACATCACGCTTGACGTGGACCTGGACCCGCTGGGCGCACTGCAGGTGACCACGGTGTCCGGTGAGGTCACCATCCGGCTGCCCGCCGAAGCCGACGCTACCGTGCAGCTGCACTCCCTGTCGGGTGACGTGCGTAGCGAGTTCGGCGGGCTCAAGAGGTCCTCAATGCCCGCTTCCCATACGGTGAGCGGTAACGTTGGCGCCGGTTCCGGACGCGTATCGGTCACGACATTGTCGGGGCGGGTCATGCTGCTGCAGCGACCGTCAAGAGATACAGTGCCGGAAAAGGGCGAGCAGATGGAAGGCGAGGCCAGTTGAGTCCGGTATTCCGCCATGGCAGCCTCCGGCTGTACCTGCTCAGACTGCTGGATGAGGAGCCGCGGCACGGCTACGAGGTCATCCGGCTGCTCCGCGACCGGTTCATGGGTGTCTACTCGCCCTCGCCGGGCACTATCTATCCACGGCTTGCCCGGCTGGAAGAAGAAGGCCTGGTCACTCACGACGAGGTAGACGGCCGTAAGGTCTACCGGATCACCGAGGCCGGCCGCGAGGAACTCCGCAGCCGCAGCGACGAGCTGGACGAGCTCGAGGAAGAGCTGTCCGCGTCGGTCAACGACATCGTCCGCGAGGTCAGGGAGGACGTCAGGCAGACCGTCCGGAGTCTTCGCGAGGAACTCACCTGGGCCGCACGCGAGTCGCGCCGGGCCAGCAGGGAAATGGCTGACGACGCTTCCGACCCGGTGCATGAGGCGCGCGAGCAGGCCCGCCAGGCGGCGCAGGACGCGCGCGAGCAGGCCAGGCAGGCGGCGCAGGACAAGCGCGAGCAGGCTCGGCAGGCGGCCGACGATGTCCGCCAGGCCGCGGCGGACGCGCACGAGGACGCCCGGCTGGCCGGAGAGAACGCCAAGGCGGCACGGGCGCAGGAACGGCAGGAGCAGCGGGACTCCAGGGAAGAGGCCCGCGCCAGGGTGCGGCAGGCACGCGACGACCTGCGCCAGCAGGCCAAGCGGGCCCGGGACGAGCTACTCGGGCACGACACGGCCCGCCGGGTGCACGAGCACGCGCAGCGGCTCGTCGAGGAAGCGCACCGCGCCCGGGAGGATGCCCGGTCCGGCGAGAGCGGGTCCGGCGAGAGCGGGGCGGGAGAAAGCGCGTCCGGTGAGCACCGGGACTGGGAACAGGCCGGTGCCCGGTTCAGCGGCGCTGCCGATGACGAGCACGGGCAGGGCTGGAGCGGCTGGCCAGGACGCCATGGCTGGGACGAGTGGACCCGGCTGAGCGGACGCGGCTGGTCGAGCCGACTGGACGTGGGCACGCTCCGCGACCTGGAGCGGCTCGCCGTCCAGTTCACGTCGGACCTGCGCAAGCTGGCCATGCAGTCCGGGATCGTCGGCGAGAACGTGATCGGTGACCTGCGCGGCATCCTGGAAGAGGCACTGACCCGCATCAAGACCGAGATCTTCGACACTCCCCCAGCGCACCCCGAGGACGACGACACCGAGGACTGAACGCCGAGCGGGACTACGGTGTGAAGACGATCTTGCCTACGTGGGTGCCGGCGATCATGGCGGCGAAGCCGTCACGGGCCTGGGACAGCGGGAGCACGCGGTCGATGACGGGGCGGGTGCCGGTCTGCACGCAGAAGCTGGCCAGGCGGGACAGCTCGTCGCGGGTGCCCATCGTGGAGCCGACCACCGACAGCTGAGTGAAGAAGACACGGGTCAGCTCGGCCGGAGGAGCGTCGCCGCTGGTAGCACCGGAAATGACGATCCGGCCGCCGGGCCTGAGCGAGCGGACCGAGTGGGCCCAGGTGGCCTGGCCGACGGTCTCCATCACCGCGTCGACCCGTTCCGGGAGCCTGGCCCCCGTGGGAAACGCCTGATCGGCGCCGAGCTCGCGGGCACGATCCATCTTGGCTTCGCTGCGGCTGGTGACCCAGATCCGGTAGCCGGCCGCGCGGCCGAGCACGATCAGCGCCGTGGCGACGCCGCCGCCCGCACCCTGGACCAGTACGGTGCCGCCTGGCTGTACCCCGGACTTGCTGAACAGCATCCGGTAGGCGGTGAGGTAGGCGGTCGGCAGGCACGCCGCCTCCGCGAACGACAACGCCGTCGGCTTCGGCACCAGGTTCCTGCGTGGCACGGCCACCCGCTCCGCGAACGTGCCGTCATACCGCTCCGACAGCAGCGACCGGCGCGGATCCAGGGTCTCGTCGCCACCGCCGGCGTCCGGGTCGCCGATCACGGCATGCACGATGACCTCGTTGCCTGCCTCGTCGACCCCGGCGGCGTCACAGCCGAGCACCATCGGCAGCCGGTCCGCGGGCAGTCCCACCCCGCGCAGCGACCACACGTCATGGTGGTTGAGGGCCGTGGCCTTAACGGTCACGGTCACCCAGCCATCGGGCGCCTTGGGCTCCGGCCGCTCGCCAAGCTCCAGGCCAGACAGCGGGTCATCGGCATCAAGGCTTACGGCGGTAGCTGCGAACATGAGACCCACCCTAGAACAGCGGGCGACTCCAGCGCAGGCCGGGGAACTTGTCGAAGTCCTTGTCGTCGCTGATGACCTCACACCCATGCTCGACGGCGAGCGCGGCCAGATAGGTATCCGGTACCAGGTCCCCCCGGACCTGCGCCTGCCGGCATAGGGTGCTGAAGATCTGCCAGAAGCCCGGCCCAGGGCTCACTAGGCGAGCGTGCGGCTGGTGCCGGATCATGTCCGCGAAGTCGAGCGCTTCCGCTATGGTCGCGGGCTGCCGGAAAATCCTGGGATTAGTAACGACACGGACCATTCCCGCGAGGGCAAGGTCGGAGACTGCGTATGGCTGCGGCCCGTCGACCAGCTGCTGCAGCCACTCCCGGTATTCCTGATGCCGAGGAACGTCACGCCGGTGGGCGTAGATCATCACGTTGGCGTCGAGCAGCATCATCGGTGGCTGCCTCCAGGAAGTGAGCGATGTCCTCGTCTTCGAGGAACTTCTTCAGCCCGGCGGGGCTGATGTCGATGAGCGGGCGCTGCGACGGGTCACCCGAAGTGGGCAGCTCGACCCGGGGGCGCTGTCCTTGTTCCTGCGAGGTGGCGATCATGCGACGAAAGGCCTCCTCCATAACGGAGTTCAGCGTGCGGTGCTGACGAGCCGCCAGCGCCTTCAGCTCGGCGAGCAGCTCGTCGTCTATGCGGACTGTCGTGCGGTACAGCATGGCTCCAGCGTGCGCCACTGACATTTAAATGTCAAACGGGTCGAGCGTGGTTCCCGTGCCATGGGCCAGGCACGGGAACCACAGGCCGTTCTGATATTTACCTGCGGGCGACGCCGTCGGCGCGCGCGGCCTGGCGTACGGCCTCAGCCACAGCGGGAGCGACGCGCTCGTCGAACTGGCTGGGAATCACGTAACCGGGGGCGGCGTCGGCGCCGACCAGGGCGGCGATGGCCTCGGCCGCGGCCAGCTTCATCCGCTCGGTGATGTCAGTGGCGCGCACGTCGAGTGCGCCGCGGAAGATGCCGGGGAAGGCCAGCGAGTTGTTGATCTGGTTCGGGAAGTCGCTGCGGCCGGTCGCGGTGACCAGGGCGTGGCGGCCGGCCACGTCGGGATGTACCTCGGGGTCGGGGTTGGACAGGGCGAAGACGATCGCGGACGGCGCCATCGCGGCGACCGCCTCCTCGGCAACCGTGCTGCTTGACAGGCCGACGAACACGTCGGCGCCGGCCAGCGCGGACTCCGTCGAGCCCTGGAGGCCAGCCCGGTTGGTCCGCTCGGCGAGCGCGGCCTTGACCGGGTTCAGGCCATCGCGGCCCTTATATATAAGGCCCTTGCTGTCGGAGACGGCGATATCGCCGATGCCCGCGGCCAGCAGCATCTTCGTCACGGCGATACCGGATGCGCCGGCTCCGGCCACCACGGCACGCAGGTCGCCGAGCGCCTTCCCGGCCACCTTCGCGGCACTTCGCAGCGCCGCCAGCGTCACGATCGCGGTGCCGTGCTGGTCGTCGTGGAAGACCGGGATGTCCAGCATCGCGCGCAGCCTGTCCTCGATCTCGAAGCACCGCGGTGCCGAGATGTCCTCCAGGTTGATGCCGCCGAAGCTGGGCGCGAGGGCGGCGACGATCGCGATGATCTGCTCCGGGTCGGTGGTTGCCAGGCAGATCGGCACGGCATCCACGTTGGCGAAGCGCTTGAACAGCAGCGACTTGCCTTCCATCACGGGCATCGCGGCGGCCGGGCCGATGTCGCCGAGGCCGAGCACCGCGGTGCCGTCGCTGACCACGGCCACCGTGTTCGACACCCACGTGTAGTCGGCCACTAGCTCAGGGTTGTCGGCGATCGCGGTGCAGACCTTCGCGACGCCCGGCGTGTACGCCATCGCCAGGGCAGCCGCGTCCGACACGTCCACGGTCGGATTGACGCCGATCTTGCCGCCGCGGTGCATAGTGAATATGGCTTCGTCCATGGGTAACCCCTTTGAAGTTGGCGTAAAGAGACGCGCTGCCTTCAGGCGCCTGAGCCGCTGTGTGTGCTGCGACTATCCGGCGCGGCCGCGCGGACACGACCTACGGGGGTTGCCCGTAGCAACATTGTGCCACAGCGGGCCTACGCAGTTCTGGCGCCGACAGTGTGATGAGTGCAATACTCGATGCCTAACAAGTAACCTCCCCTCAGCTAGGGACCGGGAGTGGATCTCAACACCTACGCTGAACTCGCGGTGCGGCTCGTGAACACGGCCGACGGCGGCGGCGAAGAGGGTGACCGGCTGGCCAGCCTGGACGGGCTGCGCGAGCTTGTCGCCGACCGTCAGCACCTCAACACGGGCGTCAGCAGAAGCGACCTGGAAGCGCTGCGCGCGCTCCGAACCGAGTTCCGGACGCTCTTCGTCGCGTGCGCCGACGGCGAAGGGGAGGCTGCGGCCGCTCAGCTGAACGCGCTGCTGATCCAGCATCCGGTGCATCCCCAGCTTTCCGGGCACGACGGCCAGCCGTGGCACGTGCATTACACCGAGAGCGGCTCGGTCGCCGACAAATACGCGGCCGGTGCGGTCATGGGCCTGGCCGTCGTACTCTCAGACCTGGGCCTTGACCGGTTCGGCAGCTGTCAGGCCGCGGGCTGCCGTGGCGTGTTCATCGACTATGGCCTCGAGCCGAGCCGTGCTTTCTGCTCGGAGAAGTGCGAGATCCAGGGTCTGGCGGACGGCGATTGACCCGCGGCTGACGGGACAGTTACGCTCCCATACATATGTGGGGCTTCCAGCTTAAGTATCTCAAGACCAGCATGACCCTGTTGGGCGCCCTGGTGGGGATTTCGCTGATCTGGGCCTATCTCCCCCGGCTGTGGGCGGTCGCCGTCACACTGGTCGGCATTGCCTTTGTTTTCATGTTCTTCATCGGCCGGGACATGGTCCGTCAGACCAAAGGCGTGAGGCCCGAGGATTCCGTGCTGCACTGGAGCTCCGCTAATCCCGGCCTGCGCAGGGACTGGGCGCCGCTGGTGCCTGGCCACGGCGGGATCAGAGGGGCCGCTAGCGTGAGCACGGGACCTCGCCGCGGGAGCAGCACACGATCCAGCACCCACGGACCCGGGCGCCCGCCCGCGCGAAGGCGGCGCGGTGGCGAGATCCTCGGCCCGGACGTCACGGTGACGCTTGCCGAGGAACGCCAGGTGGCCGGCATAGACGACCTGTTCACCACCCTGGACGCCGAGCTTGTCGGGCTCGTCCCCGTGAAGAAGAAGGTCGAGGAGATCGGGTCGCTGCTGCTGGTGGACCGGGCCAGGCAGCGGTTCGGCCTGTCTGCCGCGCGGCCGAACCTGCACATGTGCTTCACCGGCGCGCCGGGGACCGGCAAGACCACGGTCGCGCTCAAGCTGGCCGACCTGCTGCGCCGCCTGGGGTACCTGGAGAAGGGCCATCTCGTCCACGCCATGCGGGATGACCTGGTCGGCGAGTACATCGGGCACACCGCGCCCAAGACCAAGGCCGTGCTGGAACGGGCCATGGGCGGCGTCCTGTTCATCGACGAGGCATACAGCCTGTTCCGGTCCGAGGATTCCAAGGACTACGGCCAGGAGTGCATTGACATCCTGCTCCAGGTCATGGAGAACGACCGGGACAAGCTTGTCGTCATCCTGGCTGGCTACAAGGACCGGATGGACCATTTTTTCGATTCAAACCCTGGCATGGGCTCGCGGATCGCACATCACCTGGACTTCGCCGACTACACGCTCGACGAGCTGCTGGCCATCGGGCAGCTCATGCTGGACCAGTCCTCCTACTACCTGTCCGACCCGGCGGCCGGGGCCTTCCGCGATTTCCTGGCATCCGATATGCGCCAGCCCCGGTTCGCCAACGCCCGCAGCGTAAGGAACGAGCTGGAGCGGTCAAGGCTCAAGCACGCCTTCCGGCTCGCCGCCGAGCCCGAGCTGAGCCGGAGCATGGACGACCTGATGCGGCTGGAGCCGGACGACATCGGGGTGCCATGGCTTGTGAATTGATTCACGCAATGTAGGCCGTAACGTCATGGAAACCCACAACGCTACTGTGACCTGCGTTATCAAAACGAATCCGGATCAACACTTCTCAGCAATTGCGATGATCCCTACGATGAACACACTCGACGCATACGAGACCCTCACCCCAACCTATGGGGAGATCTCGCACCGCGAGTGGCTCGCCCTGCGGGGCAACGATCGGAAGAGAGCTCGCATATGGCAACTGATAGCGCGACTTCCGGGGCCTCTGTCACCAGGCCCGGTGACGTAGGCCTCCGACGCGAAGTAGGGCTGATCGGCGCGATCTGGGCGTCCGAGACGTCGATCATCGGCTCCGGCTGGTTGTTTGCCGGGCTAGGCGCCGCGGCCGTAGCCGGACCCGCGATCATCTACGGCTGGCTCATCGGCGGCGTCTGCGTCATCATCCTTGCCCTCGTCCATGCCGAACTCGGCGGCATGTACCCGGTCGCGGGCGGCACCGCCAGGTTCCCGCACCTGGCGTTCGGCAGCGTCGCCGGCATCGGGTTCGGCTTCTTCTCCTGGCTGCAAGCCGTCACGGTGGCACCGATCGAGGTCTACGCGGTCATCCAGTACGGCTCCTACTACATAAATGACCCCTCACATCCGACCAACCAGTGGGGAAACATCTTCACCACCAGGATCACCGACTTCGGGGTCGTGCTGGCGATCGTGCTGATGGCGATGTTCACCGCCATCAACTTCCTCGCGGTGAAGTTCTTCGCCCGGGTCAGCAACACGCTCACCTGGTGGAAGGTTGCCGTCCCGATCCTGACCATCATCGTCTTGTTCTTCAAGTTCCACCCGCACAACTTCACCGCCGGCGTGGCTGGCCCCATACCGGGCGATAAGGGCGGGACGAACGGGTCTGGCGGCTTCATGCCATACGGCATCAAGGCCGTGTTCGGTGCCATTCCCGGGGCCGGTGTCGTCTTCTCCTACCTCGGCTTCGAGCAGGCCGACCAGCTAGCCGGCGAGATCAAGAACGCGCAGAAGAACCTGCCCCGCGCGGTCATCATCGCCTGTCTGCTGGGCACCGTCATCTACATCCTGGCGCAGATCGTGTTCATCGGCGCCACCCCGCCCGACCTCCTGCATCACGGCTTCGCAGGCATCGGGTATGCCACAGGGAACCTCGCCGCCGACGGGGCCGCCGTCACCACCTATCCGTTCGCTGCCCTAGCGGGTATCGCCGGGCTCGCCTGGCTGGCCTTCATCCTGCACGTCGACGCGGCCGTCTCCCCGTTCGGCACCGGGATGATCTACCAGACCTCGACCTCGCGGATCGGCTACGGCCTCGCCCGGAACCGGTACTACCCGCAGATCTTCCAGTGGACCGACCGCAACGGCGTACCGTGGGTCAGCCTGATCTTCGCGTTCATCTTCGGCATCTTCTTCCTGCTGCCGTTCCCGAGCTGGCAGTCGCTGGTGGGCCTGGTCTCCAGCGCGAGCGTCCTGATGTACGCTGGCGCGCCGCTAGCACTGGCCGCCTTCCGCAAGCAGGTGCCAGAGGCCGTTCGGCCGTACAAGGTTCCCGGAGCGGTCTGGTTCGCCCCGCTGGCGTTCATCGTCGCCAACGTCATCGTCTACTGGTCGGGCTTCGTCACCGTCTGGAAGCTCGGCGTCTGCCTGGTCATCGGCTACGCCCTGATCGCCATCTGCATGGCCTTCGACAAGCAGCGGCCGAAGCTGGACTGGCGCTCTGCTCAGTGGATGCCGGTGTACATCATCGGCATGGGCATCATCTCCTGGCTGGGCCAGTACCCGGACGCCCAGGTGACCTCGCCCGGCGCACCACCGATCAACACCGACCGGATCCCGTTCGGCTGGGACATTGTCGTGGTCGTAGTCTTCAGCCTCATCATCTTCTACTGGGCGCAGTGGTCCAGGCTCAGCCGGGAGCAGATGATGGAGCGCGTCGAGCTCCAGTCCGTCCGGATGGGCGACGAGGGCGCTACGCCGACCGAGTAGCTCCTTCTTCGTTAACCGGGTCCCGTCCCCTTTCTGGGACGGGACCCGGTTCTTTCCTGGTTACGTGCTTGGTTACTATGCTTGGCTGCGTGCGCGGCCGTACCGGAACAGGACGCGGCCTTCCAGGCTGGCGACGGGGCCGAAGCGACGGGAGTCCACCGCGCCGGCGGCAGGGTTATCTGACTCCAGCCAGTACGTGCCGTCCGGCAGGCGGCGTCCGAGCCGCTTCACCAGCAGCATGTCCGGCTTTTCCGGATTTACAGAGATAACGAGCCGGCCGGGCTTCGCCCGCGTGGTGCGCAGGACGACCAGCCAGTCACCGGGTTCCAGTGCGGGCTGCATGGAGCGCTCGGCGACGGCTACCCGGAAGAGGGGCCAGCGCACGCATGCCTCCAAGGTGGCGGGGTAATGTCGGATCTTACAAAGCTATGCAGAGAGAGGGAATCGATGAGGCTGCTTAACCGCCTGCTTGAGCCGAAGGCCGTCGCGTACGCCCACTGCGACCTGCCCTGCGGAGTCTATGACCCGGCGCAGGCCCGCATTGAGGCGGAATCGGTCAAGGCCATCGCCGAGAAGTACCAGAACAACCCCGACCCTGAGTTCAGGACGCGGGCGCTCATCATCAAGGAGCAGCGGTCCGAGCTGGTCAAGCACCATCTGTGGGTGCTGTGGACCGACTACTTCAAGCCCCCGCACTTCGAGAAGTACCCGCAGCTGAACACGCTGTTCAACGAGGCCACCAAGCTGGCCGGTGCCGGCGGCACCAAGGGCAGCTCCTCTGTCGAGAAAGCAGACGAGCTCCTCGGCAAGATCGAGGAGATCACCAAGATCTTCTGGGAGACCAAGCAGGGCTGAGCCGGTTTCCATGATCGTGGGTAGTTCTGACCAGTATTTGGTCAGAACTACCCACGATCATGCTGGACCCCTGAGCTGGGGTTTTGGGGAGTTGCTCGGCGGGGCGGCTTACTGCAGGGGGTCCGGGGCGGTAGGTTGCTCCCAGGGGCAGGTAACACCGTCCTGCCCGAAGGAGTGACGTGACCGAGAACACTGCCGCGACGACGGCCGTACCGGGGCCCAGGGATCCGGCCGGAGCCGCCCCGGGCAGCACACCACCGGATCGTTCCGGCGACCATGTGAAGGTGACGCTGCCCGCCGAGGGCGCGTACCTGTCGGTGCTGCGGACGGCGACCGCCGGCCTCGCGGCCCGACTGGATTTCACCCTCGACGAGATCGAGGACCTGCGCATCGCCGTCGACGAAGCCTGCGCGATGCTGCTGGCCCAGGCGATACCTGGTACCAACCTGGAATGCGCCTTCGACCTTGACAGCGACCACATGACCATCACCGTGTCGGTCACCGCCGCCGAGCCGCAGATGCCCGCCAAGGACACCTTCGCCTGGACAGTGCTCTCCGCACTGGCCGGCACGGTGGACTCGCGACTCGGGCCCGATGACCTGGTTTCGATCGTGCTGCGCAAGCGACGGGACGATGCCGGTCAGGACGGGCCGAGGTCCGGGTGAGCAGCGAGTACGAGGTGCAGGAGACCGTGCTTTCCGAAGCAGCGGTTGACGTCGAGGTCGAGATCGACATCCCGGTTCCGGTGCTGCGCGCCGAGTCCAGCGGATCGCCGGACCGGGCCCGGGCCAGGGAGATGTTCGAGCGGCTCGCAACGCTGCCCGCCGATGACCCGGAGCGCGCCAGGATCCGCGGCACGCTGGTCGAGCTGCACCTGCCGCTGGTGGAATACCTCGCCCGCAGGTTCCGCAACCGGGGCGAGTGGCTTGACGACCTCACCCAGGTCGCCACGATCGGCCTGATCAAGTCCATCGACCGGTTCGACCTCGAGCGTGGCGTGGAGTTCTCCACCTATGCGACGCCGACGATCGTGGGCGAGATCAAGCGGCACTTCAGGGACAAGGGCTGGGCGGTCCGGGTACCGCGCCGCCTGCAGGAACTCAAGCTCTCCCTGACGAAGGCTATCTCGGAGCTGGCCCAGCGGGAAGGGCGCGCGCCGACCGTCAGCGAGCTCGCCACGCACCTGCAGATGACCGAGGAAGAGGTGCTGGAGGGCCTGGAGTCCGCCAACGCCTACTCCACCGTCTCGCTGGACGCCCCGGACTCCGGTGACGAGGACGCCCCGGCGGTCGCCGACTCGCTCGGCATGATCGACGAGGCCCTCGAAGGGGTGGAATACCGGGAGTCGCTCAAGCCACTGCTTGAGCAGCTGCCGCCGCGCGAGAAGAAGATCTTGCTGCTGCGTTTCTTCGGCAACATGACCCAATCCCAGATCGCCGCCGAACTCGGCATCTCCCAGATGCACGTGTCCCGGCTGCTGGCTCGCACGCTCGCCCAGCTCCGCGAGGGCCTAACCACCGAGGACTAACACTCCCGGGGTTAGTGCGGCTCCCGGCTTCGTGCGGCTCCCGGGCTCGCGTGGGTCTCGGGCTCGTGGGCGAACTCGGGCGGGCTGGGCGTTCCTCGGGGTACCTGGACGGAAAATCCGTGCTCGACGGAAATAAAGTGGTCGTTTTTGACTCCTTTTTCTCCGTCGAGCGCGGATTTTCCGTCGAGATGGCCGATGCGGCACAATCCCTCGTCCGCCCGCACGCGAGCGGCGGCGCATCCGGCTCATCAGTCACATTGGTCACGGTGACCTCGGTGTCCTCACCCGCGGGCGCGCCCCCACCGGCCGGTAAGGACCCGCCAGCGTGTCAATGGCGCCAACGGCATCGCTGAACGTGGCCGGCGGGGCGGCTGAGCGGGCTCGTTGGCGCCATTGGCACGCTCGCCAGAGGCTTTTGCCGGGTGGGTGCGGGCATTCCAGGGCGGATGAGGGCGGGCTGCGCCGCCAGGGTGCGGCTAGTCGCGGTTCAGGGCTTTGAGGCTGGGTGGGGCGAAGAGGCCCGCTAGGGTGGCCACGGCAAGGACGATGGCCGCGATGCACCAGAGGCGATGCCCGTTCATCAGCACGAAGGCCCCGACGATGACGAAGAACTGGCACATCACGGCGGGGGTGCGGGTCCACGGCCTCACCTTGGCCAGGCCGACCGCGAGTCCCGCCAGGCCTAGGGCGAAGCAGAACGCCAGCACGGCGATGCCGGCCCCGTTGCCGGTACGGGTGGCCGCGCCGCTGGCCGTCGCCGCGGCGCAGATCCCGGTGACTGCGAGCATCCCGGCGGCCTCGGCGAGATGGATGGCGGCCGCGAGGCGAAGCGTGGCCGGCGGAGAGGCCGGCTCGGCCACCGGCTGGGTAGCTGACCGGGCGGCCGGCTGGGTAGCTGACCGGGCGGCCGGCTGCGTTGCTGGCCTGGCTGCGCGGGGGCTCGCTGGCCGGGTCGAGGACGCGCGGCTTGCGGATTTCGACATCACTTAGCACCATTCACCCGGGGGCCGGACACAGCACTAGCCTAGGCGGCGGTTAGCCTGGCAGGGTGCGCGGCATCCTGATAGTAAACCCTCAGGCAACCAGTACGACCGCGCACGATGTGGACGTCGTGGTGCGCATCCTGCTCAAGGAAACTGAGCTGGAGGTGGCGTACACACGTTACCGGGGCCATGCGCGCGAGCTGGCGACCTCCGCGGACACCGATGTGCTGGCCGTGCTCGGCGGAGACGGCGCGATCAACGAGGTCGTCAACGGGCTGATGGACCGCACCAGCACCGCGCAGAGTGCCAGCGCGGGGCGGGCCGCGGCGCCTATGCTGGCCGCGATCCCTGGCGGCGGCGGCAACGTGTTCGCCCGCGCGCTTGGCCTGCCGCCCTCCCCCGCCAAGGCGGCCAGCGCCATCGCGGACCTGCTGGCGGCCGGCCAGTCGCGTACCATCGGCCTGGGGCTCGCCGGGGACCGGTACTTCACGTTCAGCGCGGGCCTGGGCTTCGACGCCGAGGTGGTGTACGACGTCGAGCAGCAGCGCGCCAACGGCCGCAGGGAAAGTTCCTCCTTGTTTGTCCGGACGATCCTGCGCCGCTACTACACGGGTACCGACCGGCGGCAGCCGGCGCTGACCCTGGAACGCGACGGACAGCCGCCGGTACCTGACCTCTTCATGGGCATCATCACGAACTCGGCGCCGTGGACCTACTTTCACGGACGTCCGCTGCTGCCCAAGCCGGACCCGGACTTCAGCTCCGGGCTAGACGTGCTGGCCCTGAGCCGGCTCCAGATGGCTACCATCCTGAGCGCGATCGGCCAGATGATGTGCACTCCGCACGGTAACCGAGCGCCACGGGGACGGCATGTCGTCACCGCAAACAATCTCGATTCGGTAACATTTGCTTGCAGCAGGCCGATCGCACTGCACGTGGATGGCGAGTACCTAGGCGAAACCGAGTCGGTTAAGTTCCAGTTTGTCCCCGCCGCGCTCCGAGTTGTCGCGCCCCCTCGGGGCGCAGTACATTAACAGAGAGTGACGCCGAAGCGGCCCGCAGGTGGTCGTGCGGACGGTGCGAGCAAAATGTGATCGATCTGACATTGAATTTGGGTAACCGCGACGCCGTGGCCTCTTGCGCATGCCCGGCGGGGTTGAGAGGGTTGATTCGATGCCCGGCGAGGGGGGCCTCGCGTGTCATCTCATCAATGACGGGTACGTCGCCTTCGGGGCCACTCGGTTCGCTTGTGTAAAGCGAACCGGACTGGCGTCAAGCTGGGCAAGGAGAAGCAGTCCCGGGCAACTTGGACTGGATTGACATATATGGCATAGCTCGTGAAAATCTTCACAAGCTGGAGTTAACAACCGCTGGCCGGACGTATCTGGCAGGCGAGAAGGAGTTGACATCATGGACTGGCGCCACGAAGCCGCCTGCCGTGAAGTGGACCCGGAGCTGTTCTTCCCGATTGGCAACAGCGGTCCAGCCCTGCTCCAGATCGAAGAAGCCAAGCAGGTATGCAGGCGTTGCACCGCGACCGAAGACTGCCTCCGCTGGGCGATTGACTCCGGTCAGGACGCCGGCGTCTGGGGCGGCATGAGCGAAGACGAGCGCCGTGCATACAAGCGCCGCACCGTCCGCCTGCGCGCCCGCGCCACCGCCTAGGGACAGCGCAGGGAGCACAGCGTTCACGGACTCACGGAGGTTTCGAGCTCGCGGGCTACGCGTCCACACGGATGGGCAGGTCGACAACTGCTTCGGTGCCGCCACCAGGTCGCGGCGTGATCCGCAGTCGCCCACCGAGCTCGCCGACAACCAGCGTGCGGACGATCTGCAGGCCAAGACTCGTCGTAGCCTCGGGATCGAATCCTTCAGGAAGACCAGCTCCATTATCTGCGACGGTAACACACAGTCGTTCTGATTCCCTTATCGCACTGACCTCAAGCAGAGCAGGACCCGCGGAATGGGCGAGGCCGTGCTGGAGTGCGTTCTGCAGTAGCTCGGCCAGCACCATGGCCAGCGGTGTCGCCATCGACGCCGACAGCAGGCCGAACGAGCCCTTGATGACGGGCGCAATCGGCACCTCGGCCGCGGACACTTCCCCCGCCATCATGATCACCCGCCCCGCGATGTCGTCGAAGTCAACGATTTCCTCCGACGCGTGCGAGAGCGTCTCGTGCACCACCGCGATCGAGCCAACCCGCCGCACCGCCTCAGCCAGTGCGTCCCTGGCTTCCGGTGCCTGTACCCGGCGGGCCTGCAGGCGCAGCAGCGCCGCCACCGTCTGCAGGTTGTTCTTCACCCGGTGGTGGATCTCGCGGATCGTCGCGTCCTTGGTGAGCAGCTCACGCTCACGGTGCCGGAGTTCGGTGACATCACGGACCAGGACCAGGGCGCCCGTGCGCTGCCCGGTTACGATCAGCGGGATCGCACGCAGGTGCACCACGGACCCGTTGCCCTCTACCTCCGCCTCCCGCGGCGCGCGGCCGGTCGCCACCACCATCAGCGACTCATCCAGTGGCTCGTCGGTCGCGCACAATCCCGCCGTGACCGCACCCAGCTCAGCGCCGATCAGGTCGGCGGCCAGCCCCAGCCTGCGGTACGCGGAGAGCGCGTTCGGACTGGCGTAGGTGACCTTCCCTCGGTTGTCGAGGCGGAGCAGGCCATCGCCGACGCGCGGGGACCTGACCAGCATGGCGTCGGCACCCAGGAACGGGAAGGTGCCTTCGGCGACCATCCGGGCCAGGTCATCGGCGCCCTGAAGGTAGGTGAGCTCGAGGCGGGACGGGGTGCGGGCGGAGTTCAGGTTGGTGCATCGTTCGATGACGGCTATCACCTGGCCGTTCCTGGTCACCGGGATGGCTTCGGTGCGGACGGGGACGCCGCTGGTCCAGTCCGGGTCACTTTCCCGCCAGATCCTGAACTCGGACTTGGCGACGTCGAGCAGGCGCTGATCCTCGGGGCTAGCGAACGCGCCGACCATATCCTCCTGGAAGGACGTCGGGCCGGTCGTCGGGCGCATCTGGGCGACCGCTACCCACCTGTCGTCGTACCGGGTCGGCGCCCAGAGGATCAGGTCAGCGAATGACAGGTCGGCGAGCAGCTGCCAGTCGGAGACCAGCGAGTGCAGCCACTCCAGATCGGCGTCCCGCAGGTTCGTGTGACTCCTGGCCAGGTCGTTCAGCGTAGGCACACGGTAATCATGCCAGGTAGCGTGGGAAGATCGTCAACGTGCGGAATGTACTGGGCCGACTTGCGGCTGCCGCGGACGAGCGGGCGGCGGCTGGGCTGCGGCGGACCCTGGTCCCCAGGGACGGCTCGATGCTCGACCTGGCCTCGAACGACTACCTGGGGCTGTGCGCGGATCCGCGGGTGACCGAGGGCGCCATCGCCGCCGCCCGGGAGTGGGGCGCGGGGTCGACCGGGTCCCGCCTGGTCAGCGGGACGACCGCGCTGCACGCGTCGCTTGAGGCGTCGCTAGCGGACTTCATGCAAGCCCAGCGTGCGCTCGTGCTGTCGTCGGGGTACCTGGCGAACCTGGCCGTGATCACCGCGCTGTCCGCCGCGCTCAGCCCTGACGGCGTGCTGATCGTGTCCGACGAGCGGAATCACGCGTCGCTGATCGACGCGTGCCGGCTCGCCAGGTCGAGCCGGGTGCGGCTGGCAATCGCTCCGCACCGGGACGTGTCGGCGGTTGAATCACTGCTGGCAGACCGCACCGAAGAACATGCGCTGGTGGTCAGCGACGCCGTGTTCTCGGTGGACAGCGCGCTCGCCCCGGTCGCCGAGCTGCACGCCGCGGTAAAAGAGCACGGGGCGCTGCTGGTACTGGACGAGGCGCACGCCCTGGGCGTGCTCGGGCCTGGCGGACGAGGGGTTGCCCTTGGCTTCGCGGGCGAGCCAGAACTGGTCCGCACCGTGACGCTGTCCAAGTCGCTGGCCAGCCAGGGCGGGGCGATCCTCGGCGCGCCCGAGGTCATCGAGACGATCATCGACACCGGGCGGGCGTTCATCTTCGATACCGGGCTAGCACCGCCGTGCGCAGGTGCAGCACTTGCCGCGCTGGGCGTGCTGCGGAATTCACCGGACCTGCCGGCCAGGGCACGGGCGGCCGCACGCAGGCTCGCGGAGATCGCGGCGGAGCTTGGGCTGGCGCCGGTGCCGCCGTCGGCGGCCGTGCTGGCGATCATCCTCGGCGCCGCTGACACGGCGGTACAGGCGCGCGAGATCTGCGCGAAGAACGGCGTCCGGGTCGGCTGCTTCCGGCCGCCGTCGGTGCCAGAAGGGAAGGCCTGCCTGCGGCTGACCGCCCGCGCTACTCTGACCGAGGGTGATTTCGTCGTCGCTGCACGAGCACTCGCTAGCGTGCGCGACCACGTTGGAGTTGACGTTAACCCTACATTCAGGCAATGATGCGCGATGACCGTTTCTCCGCTGCCCGCCGATGACACTACCGAGGACGGCCCGACCGCAGCGTCTGGGACCGTGGCGGCCGACGCGCTGCGGCTGCCAAAGTACTACCAGGTCAAGCGACAGCTCCTCGACCTGACCGCTGCCATGGAAGCCGGCAACCCGGTGCCTCCGGAGCGGGAGCTCGCCCGGCACTACGGTACGTCCAGGACCACGGTCCGGCAGGCTCTCGCGGAGCTCGTCGTCGAGGGCCGCCTGCTGCGCATGCAGGGCAAGGGCACCTTCGTGGCCAAGCCGAAGGTCGCCCAGTCCCTGGAGCTCGCTTCCTACACCGAAGGCATGCGAGCCCACGGCCTGCATCCGCAGACGAAGATCCTCGACATCGGCTACGTCACCACCGACGACCAGCTCGCCGTCCTGCTCGGCGTCCGGCCCGGCGGCCGCGCGCTGCGCATCCACCGGCTGCGGCTGGCGGACGGCGAGCCGATGTCCATCGACACCTCGCACCTGCCCGCAAGGCGCTTCCCCGGCCTGCGCAAGGAACTGGAGCGGCACCGCTCCCTCTACGAGACGCTGCAGACCGCGTACGGCATCCAGCTGGCTGAGGCGGAGGAAACCATCGAGACCGTCCTCGCCGACCCGCACGACGCGCGGCTGCTCTGCGTCGACCCCGGCTTGCCGCTGCTGCTGCTGTCCCGGCACGCGTTCGACGTGTCCGGCGAGCCGGTGGAGTACGCCCAGTCGTGGTACCGCGGCGACCGGTACAAGTTCGTCACCCGGCTGCACCGGTGATCCTGGTCATAACCGGCACCGGCACCGGGGTCGGCAAGACGATCGTCACCGCCGCGCTGGCCGCACTGGCCCGCGATCGGGGGGCGCGGGTGGCGGTGGTGAAGCCAGCACAGACCGGGCTGGCTGCCGGTTCGACGGCTTCGACGGCTTCGACGGAAGAGTCGGATCTGGAGGTGGTGCGCCGGCTATCCGGGGTCACCGACCTGCACGAGCTGGCCAGGTACCCGGACCCGCTGTCTCCCGAGGCCGCTGCCCGCACGTCCGGCCTGCCGCCGCTGGATCTTGAGGTCGCGGCCGCATATATCAAGAAGCTCGCCGCTGATCTGGTGCTAGTGGAGGGAGCCGGCGGGCTGCTGGTCCGTTACGACCCGTCCGGCTGGACGATCGCGGATCTGGCGGCGGCGTTGGAAGCGCCCGTGGTCGTCGTCACGACGCCAGGCCTTGGCACGCTCAACCACACCGCGCTGACGCTGGAGGCGCTGGCCGCCCGCGGGCTTACCCTGGCCGGCCTGGTTATCGGCAGCTGGCCGGCCGATCCGGGGCTCGCCGAGCTGAGCAACCTGACCGACCTGCCACCACTCGGTGGACAAGCACTGCCCGGCCGAATGCCGGCCGGTGCGGGTCAGCTCGACTGTCACGGTTTCCTCGCTGCCGCCCAGCTCGCGATGATTAATGTCAATTGTCTAAATAATCACGATTTCTCACCAGCCGACACGCGGGCGTGATTAAAGGGCTCTTTAAACTCGCATCATATCCGCAGGTCAGAGCCTACTTAAATCGCGCGACTGCGAGCTCGTAATTTCCGGCTCATTGAGCGCTCCATTGATGGCATCCTTGTGACGCAAGTCAAATCCGGAGCTCCCGTGAAAGGGAAGGCATGACCAAGCCGGCCGTCAGATCCAAGAATCCCGTAGCCGCCCATCCTTGGGTCTCGGCTGCCATCGGCATCCTGGTGTTCGGCAGCATCTTCTGCACTCTGTTCGTGCCGATCTACGCCAGGATCACGCCGAAGGTCGGCGAATTCCCGTTCTTCTACTTCTACCTGCTCGCTTACATGCTCGTGGTGACGATCGCACTCCTGGTGGTCATCGCATTGCAGAAGCACCTTGGCTCGAACGATGGGGGGGAGCCGAGGTGAGCAACGTCAACGTAACGACGTTCACGATCGTCATCGTCCTGTTCGTCCTGGTCACCGGAGTCGGCTTCGCCGCGGCCCGATGGCGCCGCGCCGATGACATGATGCACCTGAACGAGTGGGGCCTGGCCGGGCGCGGCTTCGGCATGTTCATCTCCTGGTTCCTGCTCGGCGGCGACACCTTCACCGCGTACACGTTCATCGCGGTGCCTGCCCTGGTGTTCGCGTCCGGCGCGATCGGCTTCTACGCCGTTTCGTACGCGATCATGGCGTTCCCGATCGCGTTCATCTTCCTGCCCCGGCTGTGGTCGGTGTCCCGGGTGCACAACTACGTGACGCCCGCCGACTTCATCCGCGGCCGCTATGGCTCACGCGGCCTGTCGCTGGCAGCGGCGTTCACCGGCATCCTGGCGCTGATGCCCTACATCGCGCTGCAGCTGGTCGGCATCCAGGCGGTGCTCACCGTGATGGGGGTCGGCACCTCGTCCACCAGCACGTTCGTGAGGAACATCCCGCTGTTCGTCGCCTTCATCGTCCTGGCGATCTTCACCTACGTGTCCGGGCTGCGCGCACCGTCGCTGATCGCTTTTATTAAAGACGCCCTGGTATACGTGTTCGTGCTGGTCGCGGTGTTCTACATCCCCAGCAGGCTGGGCGGCTGGAGCCACATCTTCGGCCACGCGCAGACGCACTTCGCGGCGATCAACCCGGCCACCAGCAAACCCTTTGGCTCGTTCCTGCCTGCATCGACGTCGCTCGGCTCGACCCAGTTCGACTTCGCCACGCTAGCGCTCGGCTCGGCGATCGCACTGTTCCTCTACCCGCACACGATCACGGGCTCGCTGGCGACCAAGCGGCGTACCATCGTCAAGCGGAACCTGGCGTTCCAGCCCGCCTACGCCATCCTGCTCGGCCTGATCGCGCTGTTCGGCTACATGGCGCTCGCCGACCCTTCCACTGCCGCTCGCGTGAAAAAGGCTGACAACACCCAGCTCGCCGTGCCGTACCTGATCCAGCACATGTTCCCGAGCTGGTTCGCCGGCATCGCCTTCTCCGCGATCATCATCGGCGCTCTGGTCCCCGCCGCGATCATGGCAATCGCCGCGGCGAACCTGTTCACCCGCAACATCTTCAAGGAGTTCTTCAAGCCGGACGCCAGTCCCAGGCTGGAGACCAGGGTGGCCCAGTGGTCATCCCTGACGGTAAAGCTCGGCGCGCTGTTCTTCGCGGTGGAGCTGCCGCACACGTTCGCCATCAACCTGCAGCTGCTCGGCGGCGTGTGGATATCGCAGATCGCGGTGATGATGATCGGCGGCCTGTACACCCGCTGGTTCCACCGCTGGGCGCTGCTGGCCGGCTGGTTCGCCGGGATGATCTTCGGCACCATCGCGGCGTATAACTCGTCGTCGCCGACGGCCTCGCACTGGGCGTCGTCGTCCGACATCGAGCTGGGCCACACCATCTACATTGGCGTTTCCGCACTGGCCATCAACCTGGTCGTCGCGGTGCTGCTGAGCCTGCTGCTCAACGCGCTGAAGGTCCCGGCCGGCACCGACGAGACCCTGCCGCACCAGTACACAGCCGACCCCGACGAAGCTCCCGCCCCGGTGCCTCTTGCGGGTTCTGTGTCAATCATGGGCAAACACCGGGCACCGAGATCGGTCGTAGGACCCGGAATTCACACAACCTCGCGAGGGATGGCCGCGAAACTCCGCCTTAATCCGAGGTCGGCGCGCTGGTAGCGTGCGGGGTATGGCACAAGTTTCCGGGCACGGCGGGATGCATGCGGTAGCGGTGGCGCAGCGGTACGGGGTCACCGCGATGTTCACGTTGTCCGGCGGGCATGTGTTCCCGCTGTACGACGCCGCCGTCAAGGGCCCGGTGCCGATGCCGCTGATCGACGTGCGGCATGAGCAGACCGCGGTGTTCGCGGCGGAGGCAACCGCGCGGCTCACCCGCCGGCCGGGGCTGGCCGTGGTCACCGCCGGTCCGGGAGTAACGAACTGCGTCAGTGCGATGACCACTGCCTGGTTCAACGGGGTACCGGTGGTGCTGCTGGGCGGCCGCGCGCCGGATTACCGGTGGGGCGCCGGTTCGCTGCAGGAAATGGACCATCCGCCGCTGCTCGCGCCGGTCACCAAACGGGCCTGGACCGCGCATTCGACCGCGGAGATCGCACCAGCGGTGGACGAGGCGTTCACGCTGGCGCTGAGGCCGCACCGCGGGCCGGTGTTCCTCGATGTGCCGCTGGAGGCACTGTACGGGGAAGCAGACGTGGAGCTGCCTAGCAGCCCTGCTTCGGGCGGAGCGGCTTCGGGCGGAGCGGCGGCGGCTGGGCCGGACGCTGCGGATGTGGAACGGATCGCGGCGCTGGTGCGGGCGGCGCGGCGGCCGGTGCTGGTGCTGGGGTCGGACGTGTGGCTTGGCGGCGCCGAGGTGGAGGCCCTCGCGGCGGCCGAGGAGCTCGGGCTGCCGGTGATCACCAACGGGCAGGCGCGCGGCGTGCTGCCAGGCGGGCACCCGCTGCTGGTCAGCAGGGCGCGCAAGCTCGCCTTCGGGGAAGCCGACCTGGTTGTCGTCGCCGGCACGCCGCTGGACTTCCGGCTGGGATACGGGTCGTTCGGCTCGGCGGAGGCACCGGCGCAGGTGGTACACGTGGCCGACTCCCCCGGCGGGATCGCCACCCACTGCCCGCTGGCAGCGTCGGCCGCTGGTGACCTGCGAGCGTTCTTCACGTCGCTAGCCGAACTGGGCGCGCTCGCTGGCGGCCGGATGGAACCGGATTGGGCTGGGCGGCTGGCGGAGGCTACCCGGGCGGCGCTCGCGGCGGATGCTCCGCTGCTGGCCAGCGACGCCGATCCGGTGCATCCGGCGCGGATCTACGGTGAGCTGCTTAAGGTGCTCGATGACGACGCGGTGGTTATCGGTGACGGCGGCGATTTCGTCTCGTTCGCGGGGCGGTTCGTGGAGCCCGCGCGACCGGGCGGCTGGCTCGATCCCGGGCCGTTCGGCTGCCTGGGCACCGGGCTCGGCTACGCGATCGCGGCGCGGCTGGCCCGGCCGGCCGCGCAGGTGGTACTGCTGCTGGGCGACGGCGCGGCCGGCTTCTCGCTGATGGACGCCGACACCCTGGTCCGGCACCAGCTCCCGGTTGTGATCGTCTGCGGCAACAACGGCGCCTGGGGCCTGGAGAAGCACCCGATGCGTGCGCTCTACGGCTACGACGTCGCCGCGGACCTCCAGCCAGGCTGCCGCTACGACGAGGTGGTCCGCGCGCTCGGCGGCGCTGGCGAGCTCGTTACCACCCCGGACGGCATCGCCCCCGCCCTCCGCCGCGCGTTCGCCGCGGGCACCCCGTACCTGGTGAACGTGGTCACCGACCCGGAAAGCGCCTACCCGCGCTCCACAACCGGCGTCTAAGCCGCTTTCCGGTGCGAGGAAGCCGGCTCGCACCATCGCCGACGGCATCTTTGGCGGAAAATCCCCGCTCAGCGGAACAAAACCTGTCGCGAAATGACCGGTTTGTTTCCGTCAGGCGGCGAATTTCCGTCTCAGGCTGAGGCGGGTGGTGCGGGTAGGGACGATGTGATGGAGGAGGTTTCTGGGGCTAGTCGAAGAGGGGCGGGGCAGTCGAGGCGGGGGCCGGCGGGGGCCGCGCGGGGCGGGCGGGGGCCGGGCGGGGGTTAGTCGGGGCTGTGGCGTGGGGAGGGGGCCATTACCGTGGTGACGGTGCAGCGCTGGAGGGCCAGGCGGGCCGCGTCCGCCTTGCGGGGAAGGCGGAGTTCGGTGAAGATGCGTGCGCTTTCCTCCAGGTAGCCGATGGCCTCCGGTGAACCCATCGCCTCATAGGCGTAGCCGAGCTTCAGCAGGCACACCGCATGCAGGCGCTGGCGCTGATCCCGCCGGAGCGCTGGCAGCGCTCGCTTCAGGCTGTCCGCGGCATCGCTATACCGGCCCAGTCCCTGATAGGCGTCGCCGAGGATGCCGCGCATAAGGGCTTCCGAGGCGATATCCCCTAGCTCACAACTGAGCTCGATCGCCTCCCTGCAAACGATTGCGGCGCGCTCATGCTGATTCACGAGCGTGCAGACATAGGCCAGGCAATGCTGCACCACCAGCTTGTAGGGCACCGCTCCCAGCTCTTCGGCAAGGACAGCCGCTTGCTCGACGATCGCGACGGCCCGGTCTGCGTGTCCGAGGGAAGCATGAGCGGTGGCCAGGACGCGGAGAGTCAGCATCTCGGCTAGGCGAGACCCGGCCCGTCGCGCTACCGCGAGTCCGCGCTCCGCGTACTCGCGAGCACCGGCATGATCATCCATGTCCCAGGCGCATTGCCCCCGGTAATAGAGGGCGAAGGCCAGCGTCTCGAGCTCATCGGCTTCCTCGGCCGCGTGGATAGCTGAGTTCAGGATGTCGAGCGCCTCCGACGCCCGGCCGCGATCCACCAGCGAAGCACCGATGCGGAGGGTCGCATACGCAGACCTGCCCGCGCCTTCGGCGCTGTCGGTAATCGTCCGCCAGACTCGTTCTATCTCATCCTGGCGGCACTGGTAATGCTGGAACGCGCTCTGATGCAACGCCAGCCGACAGGCGACGGGCAGCCAGCCGTGCTGGCATGCCTGCTCGACGGCGGCCAGCAGGTTGACCCGTTCCGCGCTGAACCATGCGATGGCGTCGGCGGTCAGCCGGATGGCCGCTTCGGAAGGGACGACCTCGGCTGCCGACGACCGCAGTGGGCGCGGGAAGTAGGGCTCGGGGATCAGTCGCATGTCGGCAAGCTGAGCGAGCTGAAGCCAGCCGCCGAGCAGCCATTCCAGCGCCTCGGTCCTGAGGGCTTCCGGTTCTTCGGCTAGGCGCTCGGTGGCAAAGTCGCGGAGCAGGTCGTGCAGACGGTAGCGGGGTTCGCCGGTGGCGTCGGGACCCAGCGGGATAAGCAGGGACCGGTCGGTCAGCTCGCTGATCACGTCACCCGAATCCGGCTCGCCGAGCAGCGCGCCCGCAACCCACTCCGCGAAGTCGCAAGGCCCGAGGAGGGCGAGCAGCCGGAACGCCCGGCGGCCGCGGTCGGACAGCCACTGGTAGCTCGATGCCATGCTGGACCGGACAGAAAGGTCCGCCACCTCCAGCTCACGCAGCCGATCCTGCGTAGCGGCCAGCCTGCGGACCATGACCGCCAGCGGCCAGGACGGGCGCGCGGCCAGCTTGGCCCCGGCTATCCGCAACGCCAGGGGCAAAGCTCCGCAGGTCCGCACCAGGCTGTCGGCCGACGCCCGGTCGACCGCCATCCGGTCCTGCCCGACCATCCGGGTCAGCAGGCCAGCCGCGTCAGCCGCCGTCATCACCTCTAGCGGCATCAGGTGCGCGCCATCGAGGCCCTCAAGCCGCGATTTGCTGGTGACCAGGAGAGCCGAGCCAGCAGTTCCGGGAATGAGCGGGCGAACTTGCTCGGCCGTAGCAGCGTCGTCGGCGACCACCAGGATTCGGCGATCGGCCAAATGTGAGCGGTAACACATAGCCCGTTCTGAGAAAGACTCTGGAATTGAGGAGCCGTGTACGCCCAGCGCGCGGAGGAACTCGCCGAGGACTTCGCCGGGGTCACGCGGGCGGGCCGACGAGCCAGCGAGCTGCACCCACAGCTGGCCATCGGGGAACTGCGCTCGGACCTGATGCGCGACCTGGAGCGCCAGCGCCGACTTCCCGACGCCCGGCGGGCCGGACACGACCACCACTGGCACCCGCTCAGGTACCACGATGGCGGCGGCCAGCCGGGCGCATTCCGCGCTGCGACCAGTGAAGTCCGCAGGTGCGGCCGGCAGCTGGAATACCGGCAGCTCGGGCCCGGTCGCGGGTACTCGCTGGCGCAGGACCCTATCCTGCGCCTCGCGCAGCTCCGGGCCGGGCATGATGCCGAGCTCCTCGTCGAGGCGGTGCCGCAGGCGTTCCAGGACCTCGAGCGCCTCGGCCTGCCGGCCGGTGCCCGCCAGCGCGATCATCAGCCGGGCGTGCGCCGCCTCATCCAGCGGGTGCCGCGCCACCAGCGCCCGCACGTACGGCAGCACCCGGCCGTGCCACCCGTTCGCCGAGGCCACGTCGGCATACTCCAGCGTCGCCGCCACCTGCTCCGCTCTCAGCGCGACCAGCGGCGGATGCTCCGCCGAGACTGGCAGGCCGGCCAGCGGATCGCCGCGCCACAGGCTCAGCGCCCGTTCATACGCGGCACACGCCTCGTCCGGGCTGCCGACCGTGCGGGCCCGGTCCAGCGTCTGCCGGAACTCCAGCAGGTCAAGCTGCTCGGGCAGCACATCGAGGCGGTAGCCAGGACCGTCGCGGAGCAGGACTTCCTCGGTCAGGACCCGGCGCAGACGGCTTACATACGTCTGCACGATCGCGGTCGCGGACGACGGCGGCCTGTCTTGCCACAGCATGTCGACCAAGGCGTCGCGGGACACGGGTGCCCCGCTCGCCAGCGCCAGCAAACCCAGTACTAGCTGCTGCCCGGGCGGGAGAACCGCTTCCTCTTCCTTGCAGAACGCAGCTAGCGGACCGAGTATCTCAATGCGGACCGCACCGTCGTGAGATCGGCTCACTGTTCACCACCATTCCCACCGGCATCCTCCCAGACCTGCCGCCGGGAATTCAGGTAGTTTTAGCCGATAGTGGCGATAAGGTCACCCTCCTGGACCACGTCTCCCTCGGCCACGTGCAGGGTGGTGAGGGTGCCGGCGCCTTCGGCCAGGACCGGGATCTCCATCTTCATGGATTCGAGGATCACCAGGGTGTCGCCGTCCGCGACCTGATCACCTTCGGCGGCTACCACCTTCCACACGTTCGCGACCATTTCCGCGCGGACCTCTGCCACGTCGACTCCCCTCGCTTAAGAACGCAACTTGCTTACCAGGGAGGTATCGTAGTCCCCGCCCGGCTAGGACGCGGGCAGCGCGATGCGACAGCGGTCGAGGGCCTGACGGGCCTCGTCGGCCTTGCGGGGCAGACGGAGCTCGGTGAACAGGCGCAGGCTCTCCTCCAGGTAGCTGATCGCCTCGGTTGAGCCCATCGCCTCGTAGGTGTAGCCCAGTTTCAGCAGGCAGACCGCGTGGAAGCGGCGGGACGAGTGACTGCGGAAGATGGGCAGGGCCCGCAGCAGGACGGCGGCGGCCTCCTCGTACCGGCCCAGCCCCAGATAGGCATCACCCAGCATCCCATAGGCGAGTGCCTCGCCGGAGACGTCGCCGAGCTTCTCGCTCAGCTCGAGTGCCCGCAGGCTCACCCTAACCGCGCGCTCATGCTGATCCGAAAGGTTGCACGTACCGGCAAGGATGATGAGTATAAGGGGCTCGCAGGTAGCGATCCCCAGTTCCTCAGCAATTGCCCGCGCTGCCTCGCCGGCCGCCACCGCATCCTCGTGTAGCCCAAGGCTGGCGAGAGCAGTACTCAGTATGATGAGGTTGCCGCACTCGCCGAGACGATATCCGGCGCGCTGGGACACCGCCACCCCACGCTCCGCCGCGCTGCGCGCCCCGGTGAAGTCGTTCATATCCCAGGCTGAGGTGGCTCGCCATTCCAGCGCGGACGACAGGACCTCGACCTTACTGTTCACGTTGTCCGAGATGCACTCGTCAAGGATCGCAGCGGCGTCGGCTGCCATGCCGCACTGCACCAGCGACGCGCCAACCCGGACGCGGGCGTAGCAGGCCATTTCCGCGTTGCCTGCCTGTGTGGCGCAGTCAGCAATGACACCCCACTGGCGGATCGCATCGTCGTGACGGTGCTGGAGGTGCTGATAGGGGCGCTGCTGGGCGGCGAGGTGACTAGCCAGCTCCAGCCAGCCGAGCTGGCAGGCCTGCTCCACCACGCCGATGAGGCTGTTCCGCTCGGCGGTGAACCAGGCACCCGGGTCAGCGGTGAGCCGTGCGGCCTCGGCAGCTGGGACGACGTCGGGCTGCTCCGTAGGCAGCGGAGGAAAGTAAGGCTCCGGGGGGAGCTTGGCTGCCGCCGTCATGGCGAGCTGAAGCCAGCCGTCGAGCAGGCGGCGCAGCGCCGACGTCACCTCACTGCCTGGCTCCTCCGCGCCGAGCCGCTCGGCCGCGAAATCGCGGAGCAGGTCGTGCAGCCGGTACCGCGGCTCGCCGGTCACGTCGGCGCCGAGCGGCGTCAGCAGCGACCGGCTGGTCAGCTCCTCGACCATCGCCGCCGCCTCGCGGCCATCACAGCCGATGAGGGCACCGACCGTCCACTCGGCGAAGTCGCCAGAGCCGAGCAGCGCTAGCAGCCGGAACCCACGGCGCACCCGCTCGGGCAGCGACTCGTAACTGGAGCCGATGCTCGCCCGCACCGACAGGTCACCGGACTCGAGCTCGCCGAGCCGCTCATGCTCCCCGGTCAGCTTCCTGACCATCAGCGACAATGACCATAGCGGTCGCGCGGCAACCTTGGCGCCGGCGATCCTCATGGCCAGCGGCAGCGCACCGCACGCCTGCACCAGCGACGTGGCGGCGTCCCGTTCGGCCGCCACCCGCTCCGCCCCGACCAGCCGGGTGAGCAGCGCGCCAGCGTCCTGCTCAGTCATCACGTCCAGCGGGATCAGCTCCGCGGCATCCAGGCCCTCCAGCCGCGACCTGCTCGTGACGATCAGGGCACATCCAGCGGTACCGGGGAGCAGCGGGCGGACCTGGGCGGCGGATGCCGCATCGTCGGCGACCACCACTATGCGACGGCCGGCTAGGCGTGAGCGGTAACACACAGTTCGTTCTGAGATATCTAGCGGGATGGCGGGACCGGCGATGCCTAGCGCACGGAGGAACTCACCCAGTACTTCCCCCGGGTCGCGAGGACGAGCTGACGTGCCGGCTAGGTGCACCCACAGCTGGCCGTCGGGGAAACGATCACGGAGCGTATGCGCGGCCTGCAGCGCAAGCGACGTCTTCCCGGCGCCGGGCGGCCCGGACAGCACCGCGATCGGCACTCCGACCTGGCGCGGCGCGACCGCGCTGATCAGCCGGGCTAGCGGCTCCGCCCGGCCAGTGAAATCCGCCGGGGCAGCTGGCAACTGGAACAGCGGCAGCTCGCTTTCCGACGGCGCGGCCAGCCCAGTGTCCTGATGCAGCACCTTGGCGTGCGCGGCGCGGAGCGCCGATCCAGGGAACACGCCGAGTTCCTCGTCGAGCCGGTGCCGCACCTCCTCGTGTACGGCGAGTGCTTCGGCCTGCCGACCCGAGCCGGCCAACGCGATCATCAGCCTTGACTGCGACAGCTCATCCAGCGGGCTCGCCGCCGCCAACTGCCGCAACTGCGGCAGCACCCGCTCGTGACGGCCGCACGCCATCGCGGCATCGGCGTAGTCGAGTACAGCCTGCGTATGCTCCGCTGCCAGCGCGACGACCGCCGGGTGAGTCCGCAGCGCCGCAATATCCACGAGTGGTTCACCGCGCCACAGGTCCAGCGCCTGCTCATACACCTGGCAGGCGTGCGCCGGGTCACCCGCGCCGGCCCGCGCGTCCGCTATCAGCCGACGGAAGGCGAGCAGGTCAAGCTCTTCCGGGCCGACATTGAGCCGGTAGCCGGCACCTTCGAGGGTCAGCAGCGTGCCCCGCAGCGCACCAAGAGCTTGGCGGAGCCTGCTGATATACGTCTGCACGATGACTGTCGCGCTGACCGGCGGCTTGTCACCCCAGAGCGCGTCGATGATCGTGTCCAGCCGGACCGCCGAGCCGCAGGCAACCGCCAGCAAGCCCAGCACCATGCGCTGCCCGGGCGGCAAGGCCGGAAATTCCGCTCCGTCCCGCGTAACAGTCAGCGGCCCGAGCACCCCGATCCGCAAGCCTCCGCGATCTTGCGCCATACCCCGATCACCATTTCCCGTATGGTGCTGCCCTCCACCGCGCTGTGGCTGGAATATCGTCGATTATCACACCTATCACTCTTATATGCCATAGAACGGTCACCGCCTGCGGCGGCGCATGGCACATCGGTGACGGCGCTCAGGGACGCAGCTTGCTCACCAGGGATGTGTCGTAGCCCCCGCTGACGAAGTCTGGGCTTGCCAGCAGCTCCGCGTGGAACGGCAGGTTGTTCTTTGGACCGGTCACCGTGAAGGCCGCCACCGCGTCCCTGGCGCGTGCCAGCGCCTGGGTGCGGTCTGCGCCGTGCACGCAGAGCTTCGCGAGCAGCGGATCATAGAACGGCGTTACCGTATTGCCCGCGGTGTAACCGGCGTCGACGCGGACACCCTCGCCGGATGGCTCGGTCCACTCGGTGATCTTGCCTGGGCCAGGCAGGAAGCGGACCGGGTCCTCGGCGTAGATGCGGAGCTCGATGGCGTGGCCGGTGATGGTGATCGCGGCCGGGTCGAATGAGACCGGCTCGCCAGCGGCGATACGGAACTGCTGCTCCACTATGTCGATGCCGGTGACCAGTTCGGTCACTGGATGCTCCACCTGCAGCCGGGTATTCATCTCCAGGAACACGAAAGTCCCGGCATCCGTGTCAACCAGGCATTCCACCGTCCCGGCACCCCGGTAGCCGACCGCCTCGCCAGCCTTTACCGCCGCGGTGAGCATCTGTGTGCGCAGATCCGCGGAGACGCCGGGGGACGGTGTTTCCTCGGCAACCTTCTGATGCCTGCGCTGCACCGAGCAATCCCGCTCGCCGAGCGCGATCACCCGGCCGTCCGCCAGGCCGAGGATCTGTACCTCGACGTGCCGTGCCCGCTCTACGTAGCGCTCGATCAGGATCTCAGGCGAGCCGAAGAAACGCTCCGCCCGCGACCGCGCGGTCTCGAACGCGGCCCGCAGCGCCTGTTCATCAGCCGCCGCGCCCATGCCGATCCCGCCACCGCCGCCGGCCGCCTTGACCATGACCGGGTAGCCGATCCTGGCTGCCTCGACGACGGCGGCATCGGCGTCGGTCACCGGTTCTCTGCTGCCAGGGGAGACCGGGACGCCAGCTTGCTCCATCAGGTTCCTGGCGCGGATCTTGTCGCCCATCTGCTCGATCGCGGCCGGGTTCGGGCCGACCCAGGTCAGTCCGGCCGCGATCACCTGGCGGGCGAACTCCGCGTTCTCGGCGAGGAAGCCGTAGCCGGGGTGTACCGCTTGCGCCGAGGTCTTGGTCGCGGCTTCGATGATGGCGGCGGCGTTGAGATAGCTGGCTGCTGGCTGGGCGGGGCCGATACGTACCGCCTCGTCGGCTTCGTGGACGTACGGCAGATCGGCGTCAGCATCGGAATAGACCGCGATCGCCCGGATCCCCATCCGGCGGGCGGTCCTGATCACCCGCCGGGCGATCTCACCGCGGTTAGCGACAAGTACCGATTCAAGCATTCCGCCAGCCTACAGGCGCCCAGCGCAGTACCGCGGAGTCGGCGTATCCACGAGCAAGCCCCGCACCAGCTGGGCACAAACTACGGTCAACGGTTGCCGGTAGGACCCGTGCACATGACCAGGGCCTGCATCCGGCCCGGGCCTTCGTGCCGGCAGCCTTTGCCAGCCCCCACGAGTGCGCCCGCGTCCCCAGCGGCAGCGCCGCCACGTATTCGAACGCGGTCTCCATACCGCGGCGCGGTGCCAGCACCGCGCCCAGAGGCCGGCCACTCAGCGTGCACACTACAGAACCAGACGTTAACCGCGACTGTAGTACAGGCGGGCGCGTTACCTCATGGAAGATTCATGACTTTGTCATTTGCAATCCAATAGCTTCACACCGCATCACCATTTAACCCGTTTTGCGGCTGCCGAATCCGCTAGTGCGGCGGCCGGGACGACGGTGCTCGCTGCCGCGTCAGCTTGCCACAGGTACCTGCCTGCGGTAGCGAACGGCCTCCGGGGCGTTGGAGCGCCCCGGACGACCCATGTCCTCACGACCCCCACGAAAGGAAAAACGTGAGAACGAGTTTCACCCTACCCTCAGCACGCCTGGCCGGCAGAGGCAAGCAACTTGCCGGCGTCGCGGTGGCGTCGGCGCTCCTGCTGGGCACTTCCGCACAGTGGGCCCCGGCAGCCGGGGCGGCGACCCCTGCCCCTAGCTCCACCTCGACAGCGAGCTCGTCCCCTAGCCCTAGCCCGACGGCGAGCTCATCCCCGGCCGCGACCCCGGTCGTGATGCTCACGGGTTCGCTCGGCACCCTCCCAGCCAGCACCGCAGTCATCACCGTGCGGGCTCAGATCCCCGAAAGCGCGGCCGCCGTAGGCTCCACGATGAATATGGACGCGGCTGTGCTCGGCACCGAGACAATCACCTCACCTGTCTTCTCGGTCCCGGTCCCCGACTCGGCCACGCTCCAGCAAGCAGAATCAAAAGGACACGGCATAGTCAACTTCCTGATCGAGGTGATGTCCGGCACCAGCGAGACAATGGAGTTCGTCCCGGCCACGCTGACCGCCGCACCGGTATCCGCCACCGCATCGGGCACGTCCCCGCTCGGCTCCCCGTCCCCGTCCCCGTCGTCCGCCTCCGCGCCGGCGACCCCGGCTCAGCAGGTCCAGGTTCCCGCATTCCCCCCGTTCCGTGCCATGGCCGCCGCCGCTTCACAAGCAGCGTCGGCATCCTGCGGCAGTGGCTTCAACCCAGACGGCCCTGAATACCAGGAAACCACGATCATCGGCGAGGACCACGTCGCGAACACGCCCGGAGTCACTGACACTTTCGAATTCAGCACCGAGAACGACGAGACTGTCGGCGTAGCCTGGGACGAGAGCGGGCAGCTCAGTGCGAGCGGCAGCGTCACGCTGACGAACAGCCTGTCCACCACTGGCTACCACACCTTTACTCAGGGACAGGTTGCCTATGTCGGCGATGACACGATCTACCAGGAGTACGCCGGGTGCCTCTGGTTCGCCGGCGACTATTATACGGAGGCCGTCGGGTCAGAAGACGATGTGTTCAATGACGGCGGCAGTCCTGGAACGAACCCGTGGGGCGGCTGCGAGAACGATCCCCTCCACGTCACGCTCCAAGGCGGCTCCGGATGGAACAGCGATAAATCGACCGCGCACACCTACAGCGGCGGCGTCAGCATCTTGGGGGTCGGCGTCAACACCTCCGATGGGTTCACGCAGGACGTTGAACATGACTACGTGTCCGCAGAGGGCTCCAAGACCACATACATCTGCGCGGAAGATGCGAATGTCCAGCCAAGCGCCGCGGGAATTCTCTACAGCACCTACCCGTGACACGCTTATACCCGAATCCGGCCGAGCAAAGGACTGAAATGATGACCCGCCCCCGCATCCGCAGATGCTGCGCCGTCCTCACCTTGACGGCAGCACTGGCCAGTGCGGGGTGCGGGTCATCACCCGCATCACCCGGCCCCCTCCAGGAAGCGAGCTCGGGCGGGGAACCCGACGTCGCCGGTGCATTCGTCCTCGTTGACCAGGGTCAGGCGGCCGACGGAGAGGTATACGTGGTCAATTCCGCGCATAGCCCGGTGCTCGTTACCGGGGTGTCAGAAGTAGCTGTCCCCGGCTACCCGTCCGGCAGCCTCCAGCATACGGCGATCACGAAGACTGGGGCAGGCGTCGCGACCGCCCGCGGATGGCCGCCGCCGGTCCCGGTCAGGCCGGCCATAGGCGGCACGCTGCCGCCGGGCCTGAGCCAGATAGTGTTCGGGTTCAGCGGCCCCAGGGCAGGGCAGGACTACGCGATGGCCGGCGTCACGATCACCTACAAGTATCACGGCCAGGCTTACTCAGTGACCGCGTGGACAGCCGAAGCCGCGTGCACAATGCAGGATCCAGAGGCAGCATGCGAGGCATATCTCGCTAAGGTCAATGCCCGTGTCGAGAAGATGGCAGGCCTCTCCTAAGCGGCCGGACGCGGCCGCGAGGATCGGGGGGTCCTCGGGGATCACGTTCAACGAGAACAGTTCGTCAGCGTGGACGTTTACCGCTGGCCTGAGCATCCCCGCTCTCGATCTGAACGCCACGGCGCAGACGGGTACACCAACTCTGCGTCGTGGGCATTCGAGTTCGACCCCAATCTCGATCCGGCTCATCGCCGGCAAGTGCGCCTGACCGGAAATCCTTCTGAGCGATGGCGTGCGCGGCACCGAAGGCATGAACGCCGCCGGGTTCCTGCCGTAGTTCACCGGGATCACCGTCCACGACGCTTGCGCACCCTATGACACCTACCACCGCGTGGTCCGCCACGGCCTGCGCGGCGCGCGTTATGCCGATCCCCGCATCGGCCGCGTCACGCATGGCACGTACTTCACTGACGCCGCAAAGGCCGACGCCGCGCATGATGTCCCATGATGCAGCATCTAGAGCTGGATCAGGGAGCGACGGTGAACTACCCGGCTGAGGGCATCCACAACCCGCGGATCGTACTCGGACGCGGTGCCCAGCTGGAGGCGCTGCACGGCCTCGGCCGCCCTGGCCGGTTCCAGGGAACCGCCGACCAGGTCGTCGAACGCGTTCGCCGCCCGGATGATGCGGCTGCTCAGTGGCGGCCCCGGGGCGCCGCGATCAGCGATCATCGCGTCGGGCACGAAATCGACATCGCGGTAGGGCTCGGTCTGGCGGCGGACGATCTCGGCGACCGAGCCGAGCACCTTCGCCTGCTGGATGACGCCGCCACCGAGCTCTGCGATCCGCTGCTGGTCCTCGCGGGAAACCAGTACGGTGGCGCCGCCGGGAATCGGGTCGCTGAGCGACAGCTGGCCGATGTCGTGCATCAGCGCCGCGTACTCAAGCTCCAGCAGCTGCGGCTCATGCATGCCGAGCTCGCGGCCGATGGCGACGGACAGCCGGCTTACCCGCTCGGAGTGGCCGGTCTCCACGTATCCGCCGATTTCGGTGACCTTGGCCAGGGCACGGACGGTCTGCAGGTAGGTGCTGCGGATGCCGGAGTAGCGCCGGAACGCGACCTGGGTGACCAGGAGCGGTGCGGTAAAGACCGCCAGCGCGTATAGCCCCATTACCTGCGCCGCGAAGGCCATCAGCAGGGCGGATGCCCCCACCGCGGCACCCAGCGGCGCCTGGACCCGGAGCTCGTCCACCAGCACCACCCAGAACATCGCCCGCTGCTCGTCGGCCCGCAGCAGGGCCGACAGGACGACCTCTACCAACAGCGCGAGGATGACCAGCGACGCCATCAGCAGGAGCGAGATCTCCCAGTTGTTAGCAACATAGGCGTTCTTGGCGAGCGGACGGAACAAGAAGGCAACGGTAGCCACCGCAAGCAAGCGGGAGGCCATCGCGCCCACCTTGGCCGGACGGCCGACCGCCAGGTGCGGCATCGCGCCGATGATCATGCCAATGGCGGTCACGGTTACTACCTGCTGAGCGGAGTGCATCGCCGTGTGCGAGCCGACCCTGATAAGCAGGGCGTATGCCAGCGCGCCGGCGGTCGCGATGGGAGCAGACTCCCGATCGCCCGGCAGGCTAAGCCGCAGCAGCTCACCGAGGGCGATCACGATGCCGAACGCGATGGCCACCTTAGAGTCCCGCAGGCCGGTACCGGCGGTCTGCGCCACTGAGGCAACGAGCAGGACACCGGCGGCAGCTGCGAGCAGGAGCTGGCCAGAATCCCCGACCTGCCAGGGAAATCTTCGCAGCTCGTGCCGGTGCTGGCTCATATAGTGTCGATCACCCGAAGCGGGGTCGTGGGATCGTCGTGGTCCTGGGCAGCGACTTCCACCGGCTCGTCCGGCGGCAGAATCGGCACTTCTGGCTGCTGCCAGCCGTCTCTCTTAATCGCGGCGACGAAGGCATCGACGAACGCGGGGTCGAACTGCGTCCCTGCCCACTTACGCAGCTCCTCGATAGCCTGGTGCACTGGACGTGCGCCGCGGTAGGACCGGGTGGATGTCATGGAGTCGAAGGCGTCCGCGACCGCGAGCACCCGGGCGAATTCGGGGATCTCGTCGCCGGCCAGGCCCATCGGGTAGCCTCGCCCGTCGATCCGCTCGTGGTGGTGCATGATGCCCGCCAGCGCCTCGTCGAGGAAGCCGATCTCCCGGACAATGTCCATGCCGCGCAGCGGATGCAACTGGATGGCGGCGTACTCTTCCTCGGTGAGCTTGCCGGTCTTCTGCAGCACCTTGGTGGGAACGCCGAGCTTGCCGACGTCGTGCAGCATCCCGGCGTACCTGATCGCCTCCACCCGCTCGGTGTGCATGCCGATCTCCCGAGCGATCATCACCGACCCGCGCGATACCCGCTCGCTGTGACCACGGGTATAGAGGTCCTTCGTCTCAACCGCCTGGCACAGCGCGCTGACAGTCGCCTCATAGGCTCGCTGCTGCGCAGCAAACTGGGCGACTGCCCACCGGGCCACCAGCAGCGGAATCAGCACAAGCACGGGAGTGAAAAACTTAAGCTCACCCCAGAGCGCCGCGATGAGCAGCCCGTACGCCGCGAATCCCAGGTCAGAGAGGATGAGCCGGAGGTTAAGAGCTATCGGTGCTGGGCCTTCAGCGCTCCTGGGACTGCTGGTGAGCCTCAGCACACCGCCAACCAAGGCATAGTTCGCTATCACGTACACCGCAGCGGCAGCGGAGAACGCACCGATGACACCCGGGAATGAACCGGAACGCGGCGCGCCGACGTGCCCGCCTAGCGCCAGGAAGATCCGGCCGGCTAGGTACGCGCTGAGCGTGTACATCGCCGTGTTGAACACTCGCTGCACCGCCGAGGGGCCGCGCCGGACCGTAAGCAACGTGCAAGCTCCGACCAGCGCAGCTCCGATCGGGCCGATCAAGACTGCCGCGGCCAGGGCAGCCGCGGAGCCCGGCGACCAGGTGAGCTCCTTCGTCCGAAGCACTGTGGCCGTTGATTCAAAGATCGCGACAACGGCCCCAAGTACCGCCACGTCCGCCCAGGCGATTCCGCCGAACGGCCCACGCGCAACGATCACGACCGTAACGATTACGACCGTGCAGATATAAGAGCGCGCTCCCCAGGACAGCTTGCCCAAGTCACTCTCCTCGCGGCCAGAAAGCTTAGGGCCTAGGTCAGGACCCCGCTAGCCCCAAGCGACGCCGAAGGACGTGAATGCACTCTTCGCAGAACTCACCGATGAACCTCCCTGAGGCGCGGACGTTTCGCCAGCCCTCACTACCAAAATCGTCCAAGGCTAAGGATAACGTGAGTGCGACCGTTCGCGCAGACCTAAATGCTCAACGTGTGCAAGATGGCACTACGGTAGTCACAATGGGCAAGCATAAATCCGGTCAAGCTGCACATAATGACTACGTGAGTCGCAAAATTAACGAGCTGGGAGTTGCACTGCGCTACTGATGATAACGCTGCGAGTTCGGCCGGTGTCACTCCGCGAACTCGATAGTGGTCTGGACCTCTCGGATGCGGACGAGAACCTTGGCGCGGAGCTCGGACGGCACCGGGTCGCAGCCGCAGTGCTTGGCCACCAGGCGCTTGACGGCCTCCTCGAGGCCATACTCGCGCAGGCACGGGCCGCACTCGTCCAGATGCTCGCGGATCTTGGCGCAGTCCATCTCGTCCGCTTCGCCGTCGAGGTAGTTGTACACCCGGTCCAGTACCTCGGTACACGGAGTGCCGTGTGGTTTACCGCAGCTCATCGCGCTTCCTCCACGGACCCGGCATCGGCGGCCGCACCAGCGTCGGCGCGGACTACTCCGCGATCTGACGCGTAATCCTGGAGCAGTTCCCGCAGCTGGCGTCGACCACGATGCAGACGTGACATCACGGTACCAATCGGCGTCTCCATGATGTCGGCAATCTCCTTATAGGCGAAGCCCTCGACATCGGCCAGGTAGACCGCGATCCGGAATTCCTCCGGCAGCTCCTGCAGCGCCGACTTGATATCGGAGTCGGGCAGGCGCTCAAGCGCCTCGGCCTCGGCCGACTTCAGGCCCATCGAGGTGTGCGACGCGGCCCTGGCCAGCTGCCAGTCCTCGATCTCCTCGGCACCGGACCGCTGCGGCTCACGCTGACGCTTACGGTAGGTGTTAATGAAAGTATTGGTGAGAATCCGGAAGAGCCAGGCCTTCAGGTTCGTTCCCTGCTGGAACTGGTGGAACGAGGCATAGGCCTTGGCGAAGGTCTCCTGCACCAGGTCTTCGGCGTCGGCAGGGTTCCGGGTCATCCGAAGGCCGGCGGAGTACAGCTGATCCAGGTATGGCAGCACCTCCTGCTCGAAGCGCTGACCGCGTTCTTCGAGTGTCTCCGGAACCGGACCCACCACCTTCATATCCGTCATACGTCTGCGAGCTCGCAGACCGTCCGAGGATATCGTGCCGGGTTCGCGAGTCTTCGTCAGCATGCCGCGCGGCGGAGCGAGCCTTGCGGGAGCTAGCACTGGGGCTACTGCCATGTCCCGTGCAACAGCGGGAGGCAACTCCTCATTCCGCAGGATTTCCGCAGCCTATTCGTAGGGTTCCCCCGGTGCCTACAGGGGTAGGTATAGCAGACACGGACAATCGACCCTGGAGTCCAGCCATGGTCGTGCAGCATGTGGCCGGCCCCCCGGCCCTCCCGGACGTGGCCGGCCCCCCGGCCCCGCCGGATCGTGGGGGCCCGGGGGGACCGTTCCCCCCGGTAGAGAGCGTTTCCGCCTACTGGCGGTTCCACGAAGCGGTGGCGCGAGCCAGGCTGGTTGCCTGGCTGCCACAGCCCGGCCAGCCAGGCCCGGGCCAGCATAAGGGCCAGCGTGAACGCCTTATCGTCGACGTATCCGGCCCCCGCGCGGACAGCGCGGAGATCGCCGCCATGGCCGGCCACACGGTCATCCGGGTCCTGGACGGGGAGCCCGAGGTCCCGCCGGCCAGGCCGGGCCGGCTCCGCACCCTGGTTGGCGACACCGCCCGGCTGGATTTCCTCCCCGAGGCCTGCGCGGACGGGGTCATCGCGTTCGACCGGGCGCTGTCCACCCACCTGGCCGCGGAGGCCATGGTCGCCGAGATCACCCGGATACTGCGGCCCGGCGGCAGGCTACTCGCCTGCGTCGACTCGCTCGTGCTCGGCATGGCCATGCTCGCCGAACAGCATCAGTGGGCGAACCTGGTCGACCTGCCGAATGCGGAAGTGGTGCTGGTGCCATGGCCCGACGGGTCGATCAGCCGCTGCTACGGGCCCGACCACCTGCAGGAACTGTTCGGGGGCGCCGGCCTGGCGCTGAACTGGGTGCGGCCGCTGACGGTGTTCTCCCAGTCCATGGTCACCTATGCGCTCCGGCAGCGGCCGGGCAGCATGGCCGCGCTGGTCCGAGCGGAGCTGGGTGCCCGGCCCGACGACTCGTTCGGCGCCCAGCTCATGCTCTCCGCTACGCGCCTGTTACCGCCTGCCCCGGCGAGCGTACTTGGCCTGGCACTGGACGCACCGGGAGGCATCGGGCAGCGCGTCAAGCCTGCCCTCGGGGATATCGTGCCCGCAGTCGACGCACTGCCCGTAGCGCCTGGCCTCGAGCCTGGCCAGCGCGGCGAGTACCCCCTCCCGCTGCCCGCGGGCGGAGCTCAGTATCGCCTCGGTCCGGTCGTTCTCCGACAGGCTGGAGCCGGCGTCGGCCAGATCCGGAGTCGCGCGAACCAGCGGTTCCGTACCCGCCAGGTACGTAATCGACCGGTCCAGCTCATCACGCATCTGCTCCAGGCGCTTGCGGGCTACGCTGATGTCCACTCCAGTCCTCGCCTCCCGTGGGCAGCGGCCTGATCAGCTCGGGACCGTTGTTCCGCACGAAATTGACGTCCGTTGATACGGGATACGACGTCACGCTGCCCGCCATAGCAGGGCGCATCGCCGCATGGAGCTGGCTGATTTCGGTGTTGTCCGGGTCGAGCCAGTCGGCCCACAGGTCAGGTTCGATGATCATCGGCATCCGGTCATGGATCTCGCCAACGTCATCGGTGGCGTCGGTGGTGATCACCGAGGCGGTCCACAGCCACCCTTCTGGGTGGTCCTCAGGTACTTCCTTGTTCCGCCATAGCTCGTAAATGCCGGCCATGGAAAGGGCTCCACGGTCCGTTCTGAATATGTAGAATGGTTTTTTGTTTTTCCATTCGTAGTAGCCATCGGCGGGCAGGATGCAGCGGCGTCTGGCGAACGCCTGCCGGAACGCGGGCTTCTCCGCGACCGTCTCGGCGCGAGCGTTGATCATCCGGGCGCCGGCCTTCGGGTCCTTGGACCAGAACGGGACCAGGCCCCAGCGAACTGTGCGCAGCTCCCGCTCCCCCTCGCGGTCGGTACGGATCGCGTAGATCTGCTTGGTGGGCGCCACGTTATAGTCGGGCGCGGGCTCGTCCGTGACACTGTCTCGCTGCACGCCGAACTCCGCTAGGAGCTCCAGGCGCTTGCGCGCAGACACGAACCGGCCGCACATGTCCCCTGCCTTTTATGAGAGACCCCGCTGCCCGGGCGGGCATGGTCAGGTAAGCCCGCTGCCCGGGGCGGGCATGGCCAGGTAAGTCTGTACACGACCCGTTAAGCGGTGGTTCGCGTTTCATTGCCAGAATCAGGGTCCGCCAAACCCCTCATCGCCCTGCGGCGATACCCTCTGAGGTTATGAGCACCTGGCAGGCACCGTCGGCCGGCGGCCCGGTCAGCGCCCGCGTCCGGCCACCCGGATCGAAGTCGATCACCAACCGCGCCCTAGTGCTGGCCGCGCTCAGCGACGGTCCCTCGGTCATCACGGGCGGGCTTCGCGCCCGCGATACCGATATCGCCGTAGCAGCCCTGCGGGTCCTCGGCAGTACCGTCGATATCAGAACGGCCTGGGGTATACGGCCTGGCCTGCTGAACGGTGGCTCTGCTGACGTCGATCTTGGCAATTCCGGCACCTGCATGCGGTTCCTGCCCGCGGTGGCGGCGCTCGGCTCCGCGCAGGTGCGGTTCGACGGGGATCCGCGGATCAGGGAGCGGCCAAACTCGGCCTTGCTCGGGGCCTTGCGGGCTCTCGGGGTTTCGGTGACCGGGGACGCGGCACCTTTTACCGTGCACGGCAGGGGCAGGGTGCCTGGCGGGGCGGTGACGCTGGACGCGTCCGGGTCCTCGCAGCTGGTGTCCGGGCTGCTGCTTGCCGCGCCGCGGTTTGATGCTGGCGTGTCGGTTCGGCATGACGGGCCACCGGTACCTTCGGCACCGCATATCGAGATGACGGTGCGGATGCTCATCGCGGCCGGGGCGGCCGTGTCTGTTGGCCTGGGGCCTGACGGACGGCCATGCGTGTGGGACGTTTCTCCCGGGCGGCTGTCGGCTGGAACCATCGACGTGGAGCCGGACCTGTCTAATGCGGTGCCGTTCCTCGCCGCCGCACTCGTTACCGGCGGGACCGTCGTGATTCCGGGGTGGCCTTCTGACAGCTTGCAGGCGGCGTCAGCGATCCTGGATGTGCTGTGCTCCATGGGAGGCCGCTACTCATTCTCTTCGTCGGGCCTCACGTTCTCCGGGACTGGCGTGGTGCAAGGGGTGACAGTTGACCTGCGGGACGTCAACGAGATGGCCCCCGTGCTGACGTCGGTTGCCGCCGTGGCTTCTGGTGGCTCGACGTTTACCGGGCTAGCGCATACCAGGCGGCACGAGACCGACCGGCTGGCCGCGATGGCGAAAGAACTCAACTCACTCGGCGGCGATGTGACCGAGCTGCCGGACGGCCTGGTGGTGCGGCCACGGCCGTTGTCCGGCGGGATGTTCGGTACGTACGACGATCACCGGCTGGTGATGGCGGCGGCGGTGCTCGGGCTTGTCGTGCCAGGGGTGCAGGTGGCGGGTGCGGAGACCGTCGGCAAGACCTTCCCGGGATTCACGGACGCCTGGGCCGCGATGCTCGGCGCGGACTGGGCCGACACTGACGGGGCCGACACTCACGGGGCCAACACTGAGTAAGCAGCCCGGGTACGCGCGGCTCGACGAGGACGACGTCCGGGTCCGGCCCGGGCGCAGCACCCGACCGCGGACCAGGACCCGTCCGGCGCACGCGTCCGCGGTAGAGGGCTTCGTGGTAGCGGTCGACCGAGGACGCTACTCATGTGACATCGACGGCCGGCCGGTGACCGCCATGGCGGCGCGCGAACTCGCCAGGGGCTCGGTCGTGGTCGGCGACCGGGTCTCCCTCGCCGGAGACGTGACCGGGGCGACCGGATCGCTCGCACGGATCGTGCGGGTCATTCCTCGGGTGTCGGCGTTGCGGCGGTCCGCGGACGACGTCGACCCAGTCGAGCGGGTCATCGTCGCCAACGCGGAGCAGATGGTGATCGTCTGCGCGCTCGCCTCCCCCGCGCCCGGGCTGCGGTTCGTCGACCGGTGCCTGGTCGCGGCGTATGACGCCGGCCTGTCACCACTGCTCGTCCTCACCAAGGGGGACCTCGCCACTTCTTCGGCCCTGCGCTCGATCCGCGCGGTCTACGCGCCGCTCGGGATGCCGATCGTTACCACACGGCGGCCGCTGCCCGCCGTTACCTTGTCGCGGCTACGGTCGGCGATGGCGGGTCGGGTCAGCGTGCTCATCGGGCAGTCCGGGGTGGGCAAGTCCACGCTGGTCAACGCGCTCGTCCCGGACGCAGCCCGCGCAGTCGGCCGCGTCAACCCGGTAACCGGCAGGGGACGGCACACCTCTTCATCGGCGGTCGCGTTCCCACTGCCGCCCTCGCCCCGGGGTGCCGCCGAGGGCTCGGCCGGGTGGCTTATCGACACGCCGGGGCTACGCGGCTTCGGGCTGGGCAACGTGTCCGCGGACCGGATCGTGGCATCGTTCGGCGATCTGGCGGACGGCCTCGCGGAATGCCCGCCCGGCTGCGACCACGCGAGCCCGGGGGTCGACGAGGATGCGGCTGACGGGTGCGCGCTCGATGAGTGGGCACGGGCTCACCACGCCGGCGCTCGGCTGGACTCGCTGCGCCGCCTGCTCGCCAGCCGTGAAGGCGTCGGCAGCGAAGGCATCGGCGGCAACTAAGGTCTGGCCGCGTTATTTGCTGCGGCGGCGGGGGCGAGGCGATGGGGACTCGGGAACGCAGCCCCGTGCGTCGCTGTCGCGTGGCTCGGGATAGCAGGCGCGGGAGTCGCGGCCTGGGGGCTCGGGATAGCAGCCGTCGTCGCCGGTGCCGGGGAAACGGGCGCCGGGGAGGGATTCGATGAGCTGGCGAAGGGTCAGACGAGGCTTAGACATGGACGGCTCCTCCCGAGCGCCAGTAAATGCCGTCGGTGGTCCGGGACAGGAAATCCTCGTCCACCAGGTAGCGCCGCAGTGCGCAGTGATCGTCGGAGACCTGCTTGAGCACCTCGTCCACTGACGTCTCGGGGTACTGGCGGCCAGGCTCGAACGCCTGGACCACCTGGTCAAGCAGCAGGCGGCGCCGCGGCCGCTTGGACGGCATGATCGCGATCCGGCCGTCCCGGACGAAGGCACGGAGCTGCTCCGGCGCATCGGCAAAGACATCAACCATAAAAACAGTATGAACCGCACCTGGCCGTCGGCGCACCTGTGTTATGGCCAGCGCGCGGGCCAGACGGTAGCGTTTCGCGGGTGACCCACTACGACGACGACCTGCGGTTCGCTCACGTGCTCGCGGACGCGGCCGACGACATCACGGTCAAGCGGTTCCGTGCGCTGGACCTGAAGGTTGAGACCAAGCCAGACCTGACCCCGGTATCCGATGCGGATCGGGCGGTGGAGGAGTCACTGCGTAACGTGCTGCGGCGCGCCAGGCCGCGCGACGCGGTCCTCGGTGAGGAGATGGGCCGGACCGGTAACGGGTCCAGGTGCTGGGTCATCGACCCGATCGACGCGACCAAGAACTACGTGCGCGGCGTCCCGGTCTGGGCCACCCTGGTCGGCCTGATGGACGGCCCCGACGTGGTGGCTGGCGTGGTCACCGCGCCCGCGCTGGGACGCCGCTGGTGGGGCGCCCTCGGCGGCGGCGCGTGGACCGGCCGCAGCCTGAGCAGCGCCACGCAGTGCCGGGTATCCGGGGTGTCCAGCCTGAGCGACGCCTCCATGTCGTACTCCGAGCTCGGCGACTGGGCGGAGCGCGGGCTGGCGGAGGAATTCGCCGGACTCGCCCGGTCGGTGTGGCGGACCCGCGCGTTCGGCGACTTCTGGTCCCACATGCTCGTCGCCGAGGGTGCCTGCGACATCTCCGCGGAACCAGAGGTGTCGCTGTGGGACCTCGCCGCGCTGCAGATCATCGTCACCGAGGCCGGCGGTCGCTTCACCTCGCTGGAGGGCGAGCCGACTCCGGACGGTGGCAGCGTGGTGTGCACCAACGGCCGGCTGCACGCCGAGGTACTCGGACGGCTCGCCAGCGGCGGGGTCCGGGGGGACGGTTCCCCTCGGTAAGCCGTGCGGGCAAGCCCCTCTTTACCGAGGGGACGGTTCCCCTCGGTAAAGAGGGGCTTGCCCGCACGGCCGGATTGACCCATCCTGGAGAGACGTATTCACAAGTTCACAAGCACCAGTTAATAAGCTCTGAGGGGCGGCCGACCTTGAAGGTACGCGACGGAATGTCGAGGATGGTGCTGACGATCGGCCCGGCGCACACGCTGCGGCAGGCTGCTCGGATGATGGCGGCCAGGCACGTGGGAGCCGCGGTGGTGATCGATCCCGAGCACGCCGGCGTCGGCATCCTCACCGAGCGCGACATCCTGAACTCGGTCGCCGCCGGCGAGGACCCCGACGCCGAGCTAGCCTCACAGCACCGCACAGAGGACCTGGTTTACGCGGCGCCGGACTGGACCCTCGAGGAGGCCGCGCAGGCGATGGTCGGCGGCGGCTTCCGGCACCTGGTTGTCGTCGAGGGGCACGACGTAGCCGGGCTGCTGTCCATGCGCGACATCGTCCGCTGCTGGAGCACCGTGGAGATGGCCGAGCGCGTTTAGGCCTCAGCCTGGTCGCATATCACTTTAGCCACGAAATCGTCGACTTACCGGATTTAATACCCCCTGGTCGGCAACTGCTGAAAGGCTGTCTTCCGAGTCCAGGCGCACCGCTCGTACCACCGACTACGCACGCAGTTGACGTGTGCAGCGCTGGGGGGGAGCGAGGGCGCACTCCGGATAGAGGAGATCCCCTTTGCAGCATTCACGTCACTCCCTGCGCTCCACCCGAGCAAAACGGCGGCTGATCGCGGTGGCGGCAGTCGCGGCGGTCATCCCTGTCGTGGCGCTGACCGTCTCTAACGCGGCATCGGCATCACCCAGCAAGGTCGCCGTCCCGCAGGGCATCGGGCCCGCGGTCCTGAAGGACATCGCCCCGTTTGGGAACACCCCGGCGAGCACACCTGAGCAGGTGTCGTTCATCCTGCGCGGCCGCAACCTCAGCGGCCTGGAGGCAGCCGTCGAAGGCGGCTACCAGCGTGAACTGTCCGTTGCCCAGTTCGCCGCCCAGTACGGCCAGTCCTCGAACGTGATCAGCGAGCTGAAGACCTACCTTGAGGGCTACGGCATCACGATCACCGAGACCTACGCCGACGGCCTGGACGTCTCCACTACCGGCACCGCAGGCGACTACGATAGCGCGCTGGCCGTCCAGCAGCAGCAGTACCACATCCCTCCGCAGGGCGGTCTGCCCGGGCAGACAATCCACGGCACCAAGCAGAACCCGAACCTGCCGGGCAGCTTCGGCCATGACGTGCTCGCGGTCCTCGGCCTGACGAGCTACGCGCCGTTCTCGACCGATCTGGTCCACGCGCCGAGCGGGGTGGATGTCTCCACCACAAGTTCAAACGCCCTCCAGACCGGCAACTACACGCCGGCCGACTTCGCTTCTAACTACAACCTGGACCCGCTGTACAAGGACGGCATAACCGGCCAGGGCGAGACACTCGCCATCGTCACGCTGGCGGGCCTGGACCCGACGACGCCGGAATACTTCTGGAACAACGTGCTGCACATCAGCACGGCACCGAACCGGATCACCGTGGACAACGTCGACGGTGGCCCCGGCGCGCCGAACGAGAACGCCGGATCCGGCGAGAGCGACCTGGACGTGGAGCAGTCCGGCGCACTGGCCCCGGACGCCAACATCATCGTCTACCAAGCCCCGAACACCGACCCCGGCTTCGCCGACTCCTTCTACCAGGCGGCCAGCGACAACACCGCCGACACGGTCTCGTCGAGCTGGGGGGAGTCGGAGACCATCCTGGCATCGAGCATCGCTACCGGCGTGGAGACCTCCGCTTACCAGGCCGCGTTCGACCAGGCCTTCCTGGAGCTGGCGACGCAGAAGCAGAGCACGTTCATCGCCACCGGCGACAGCGGCGCCTACCAGGCAACCCGTGACCTGGGCACCACCAACCTCTCGGTGGGCGATCCCGCGAACAGCCCGTTCGTCACCGCGGCCGGCGGCACCACGATGCCCGGCACCCAGGACTTCGGCAGCTCGGCTTCGGTTACCATCTCCGCCCAGCGCACCTGGGGCTGGGACTACATCTGGCCGTACTACGCCGCCTTTGGCGCAACGTCGGAGTTCCAGTTCGCGCAGGAGGCGATCGGCGGCAGCGACGGCGGCTTCAGCAAGTTCGAGCCGAAGCCGTCCTACCAGTACGGCACGTCCGGCACCTCGTCCTATCGGGACGTGGAGTACCTGACGCCGACCGACTACACGACCAGCACCTACGGCCTAGACCTGCCGACGGAGTGGAGCTTTAACGCCGATCCGTCCGTGCAGGGCGGCTACGCCCAGGGCCGCGCGATGCCCGACGTGTCGACGGACGCTGACCCGGACACCGGGTACCTGCTCTACGACCCGCTGCAGTCGCCGCAACTGCAGGCCGGCTGGGGCGGTACCAGCTTCGTGGCACCTCAGCTGAACGGCTCGACGGCGATCATCGACCAGTACCTCGGTCACCGGGTCGGCTTCTGGAACCCGCAGATCTACCGATTCGCATCCTCGGGCAACGACCCGTTCACTCCGCTGGGCACCAGTGGCACCAGCAATGACAACCTCTTCTACACCGGCACGCCGGGCCAGACCTTCAACGCTGGCAGCGGCCTCGGCTACCCGAACCTCGCCGAGCTCGCGTACGACTTCGCGAAGTAATGCCTGACCGGCTGTGGCCAGTCCCCGGGAGTCCTCGTACTCCCGGGGACTGGCCACAGCTGCATCTCTCGGATAAGGAGATCCCTTTGCAGCATTCACGTCACTCCATGCGCTCCACCAGAGCAAAACGGCGGGTGATCGCGGCGGCGGCAGTCGCGGCGGTCATTCCCGTCGTGGCGCTGGCCGTCTCCAGCGTGGCATCGGCCTCACCCAGCACGGTCGCGGTCCCGCAGGACATCGGGCCTAACGCCCTGAAGGACGCGACCCCGTTCGGCAACACTCCGGCGGACACGCCGGAGCAGGTGTCCTTCATCCTGCAGGGCCGCAACATGGGCGGCCTCGAGGCCGCGGTCGAAGGTGGCTATCAGCCCGAGCTGAGCACGGCGCAGTTCGCCAGCGAGCACGGCCAGCCGACCGCCGTGATCAACCAGATCGAGAGCTACCTCAAGGGCTTCGGCATCTCGATCACCACGACGTACGCGGACGGCCTCGACATCTCCACCACGGGCACCGCCGGCGACTACGACAGTGCGCTGGCCGTGCAGCAGCAGCAGTACCACGTCCCGCCGCAGGGGGGCCTGCCCGGGCAGACCATCCACGGCACCAAGCAGAGCCCGAACCTGCCGTCCAGCTTCGGCCGCGACATACTCGCCGTCCTCGGCCTGACGAACTATTCGCCGTTCACGGACAACCTGAAGCACGTGCCGGCGGGCACCGAGGTCACTAACACGGTCACCAGTCAGACGGCGGGCGTCAACACCGGCAACCTCACGCCGGAGGACTTCGCGTCGAACTACAACCTGGACCCGCTGTACAAGGACGGCATGACCGGCCAGGGCCAGACGCTCGCCATCGTCACCCTGGCTGGCCTCGACCCGACCACGCCCGAGTACTTCTGGAACAACGTCCTGCACATCGCGACGAAGCCGGACCGGATCACCGTCACCAACGTCGACGGCGGCCCCGGCGCGGCGAACGAGAACGCCGGATCCGGCGAGAGCGACCTGGACGTCGAGCAGTCCGGTGCCCTGGCCCCGGACGCCAACATCATCGTCTACCAGGCCCCCAACACCGACCCCGGCTTCGCTGACTCCTTCTACCGGGCGGCCAGCGACAACGTCGCCGACACCGTGTCCACCAGCTGGGGCGAGTCGGAGACCATCATCGCGGCGTCCGTCGCCACCGGCACCGAGACCTCCGCGTACGAGGCATCGTTTGATCAGGTCTTCGCGGAGATGGCGGCGCAGAAGCAGAGCATGTTCGTAGCGGCAGGGGACAGCGGCGCCTACGACGCGTCCGGCGACCTGGGCACCACCAACCTCTCCGTGGACACGCCAGGGATCAGCCCATACGTCACCGACGCGGGCGGCACCACGCTGGGCGGCGAGATCAGCGAGACCGTGAACCTGGGCAACGGCCCGGTCGCGCTCAACCAGACCATCCCCGCGCAGCGCGCCTGGGGCTGGGACTGGCTGTGGCCGGACTGGGCCGAGTTCGGCGCCAGCTCCGAGGCCTCGTTCGCGGAGTCCCAGATCGGCGGCGGGGGTGGCGGTTTCAGCACGATCGAGTCCAAGCCCTCCTACCAGCGTGGCGTGTCCGGCACCGGCTCTTACCGTGACGTCCAGTGGCTGACGCCAACCGACTACACCACCACCTATGGGCTGGACCTGCCGTCCGCATGGAACTTCACCAGCACCCCGACCGTCCAGGCCGGCTTCAGCGGGACCAGCGGCCGCGCCGTGCCGGACGTGGCGGCGGACGCCGACCCATTCACCGGCTACCTGCTCTACGATCCGCTGTCATCGACGCCCCTGCAGGGCGGCTGGGGCGGCACCAGCTTCGTCGCACCGCAGATGAACGGCTCCACTGCGATCATCGACCAGTACGTCGGCCACCGGGTCGGCCTCTGGAACCCGAAGATCTACTCCTTCGCCACCTCCGGCAACGACCCGTTCACCCCGATGGACACGAGCGGCGTCACCAACGACAACCTCTACTACACCGGCACCCCAGGCACCGTCTACAACCCATCGAGTGGCCTTGGCTACCCGAACTTCGCTGAGCTGGCGTCCGACTTCGCCAGGTAGTTTGTCCTTAGGCGACCCGTGGCGCACGAACCCCCTCCGGTGGGCGTTCGTGCGCCACGGGTCGCCGTGCATTCGGCTCGCGCCGTGCATTCGGCTCGCGCCGTGCATTCGGCTCGCGCGGCGGATGAGTGGTGGACAATTGGGGCGTGGACCGGGAGCGCGCGGAGACGCACCTGCGGCGGGTAGCCGAGGCGGAACTGCGGCGTGCCGTCGCTGCGCGGGCCGGGGATGGCGGCGCGCCGCACTCGCTGGAGCAGCTGCTGAAGGCCAGGCAGGCAGCCCCGGCCTCACGTATCACCCAGATCGCGCGTGCCCTGACGGCTGTGGGCGCGCTGGACGTGGACGTGGCCAGCACGATCCGCGAGAACTTCGCGCTTGCCTTCGCACTGCGTCAGCCGATGCCGCTGCATGCACCCGACGTCCAGCTGCCAGCAGCGGTACGGCGGCAGGTCGGCCTGATGCGGGCGGCTACGGGCAGGAGGGGCACCGTCGTCAGCGGGGCTGGCGGAGGAAGCCTCACAAGCGCGGCCTCCGCTCCGGGCCAGGCTCGCGAAGCCGACGGGGTGGTGACGGCGCGAGTTGTGCCGATCGGGATGATGCTCCCGGTTACCAGCGAGGTAGCGCATGGCGAGATGTACCTGCTCGCCTACTCGCATAACGGCTCCTCGGCGCGGATCACCATCGTGGCGCGGCTGCGCGGGCAGCTCTGGGGCGGGAATCCGGCGGGCGTCTTCGGCCTGGAAAGCGCCGCCGCCATCGACGACAAAGGCAACTCATACCAGGTCTACATGTCCGGTGGCGGTCGCGACAGCGGCGAGTGGACGGGCGAGCTCACCCTCGATCCCGAGCCGCCGCCGGATATCCGATGGCTGGACATCCCGGCCGATGACGAGATGCGCCGCATCCCGCTCGAGCTCGAGCACCCGCTGCCCGACGTCGAGTTCACCCCGGGCACGCACACACCGGGCGAGCACTACCTGCATGGCATAGCGGCGCAGATCTTCTGCGGGCTGCCGGTGCTCACTCATAAGCTGCGCACCCAGGCGCCCACGTTTCGGCCGGTGCTGCCCGATCACCTCACCGACGGTCTCGGCGACATCGTCGCAGCGCTGCAGAGCGCCGGCGCGCTGTCCCCGCTCAGCCAGGTTCCCGCCCAGCTTGTCACGCTCTGCGAAAGCCTCAATATCACCAATCACGGCATCACCGAGCAGCCCACGCTGGACCTGCCCGACCCGTGGCTGAGCCTGCTCACGCACTACCACCGCCGCAAGCCAGAGACGGTCCTGCCCGGGTCCGGGATCGCTGGCGCGGCCGTCATATTGCCTGAACTCGACGGCCTGACGCTGGCCATCCTCGGCTTGCACAACGGCTCAGACGGCAGCATCATGCATGTGCAGGTCACCGGGCTGACATCGGACGGACCCGACCTGCCGTTGCTGTGGATACGCGACGAGGGCGGCCGATGGCACACGACCCGCCGCAGCTTCAGCAGCCAGCTGTCCGACAGCGAGATGATAATCCGGCTGGAGATCTTCCCGCCCCTGCCCAGAACCGGACGAATCGAGATACTCGCCGCCGGCCGGACAGCGCAGGCCAGGACCGAAGTGCCGCTGCGATGGACATGAGCGGCCGGGTCACCATGCCACTGTGCTGGGGGCGGCACAGTACCGGAGGTAGCACCGATGTGGTTTGAGTCCCTCCCGCCCTGCGAGGCGCAGGTGCCGTGCGGCGACGCGACGCATGCCGTCCGCTGGGAAGCGGGCTCCGTGATACTGCCATCGCATCCCGACGCTGAGGCCGAGCTTGTGCTCGCCGCGCTCGGCGGGGAGAAGGCAGGCTGCGTCAGGCTTGCCGAAGCCTGGAGCCGGCACACCGCGGATCCGACCGTGCTCACAATCGGCCCGCGCGGCGCGGCGGACCAGATCACTGTCGACTGGGATACCGTCCAGGCGGCCGAGACCGGCGCCGGACATGCCGGCTGGGCCTCGACCTCGATGGCGGGACCCGGCCCAGGCCGTGGCGTTGGCTCCGGCCGTTTCCCGATGCGGCCGGGACACGGATCACAGCACATCAGGCAGGCAATACAGGCCGAGATGGAACAGGCGCGCCAGCGGACCACCGACCACCTGGCGCTGCTCGCCCTCGGCTCCGCGTTCAGCATGCGCCTGGCCGGCCACGTGGCGGCCGCCCACGCGGAGCACCTTGAGCCCGCGAACCGCCCCACCCTTACCGTGGCGATCGAAGGCCGGATCGCTCCTCTCATCGAGGAATGGATCGGCATCGACCCCGACCAGGTCCGCTGCTCAATCCACGAAGACACCGGCTGGGGCTCCATCCAGCTGACCGGCAAGGGCCAGGACCGCCGCCTGCACACCGCCCTCCCGCCCACCTGGCTGGCCGATGTCTGGGCGTGCGGCCTGACCCTGGTATCCAGGCACCTGGTAGTAGCCGTCCTTCAGCCCGGCTGGCCCGACACTCAGGTCCTAGCCCTGCCCACCCCCGCCGCCGACCCAGTCCCGCTATCCATGCACGGCACCACCGACCCCACCGGTAACCCTCACTGGGAACTTTTGGACGGAAAATAACCGCCCCGCGGAAAAAAATGAGTCAGAAATAACCACTTTTCCTCCGTCGAACACCGATCTTCCGTTTAAACCGGTGCATGAGAGGCGGACAAGATGTGAGAGGTGAGTGGGACACGAGAGGCGGACGGGACGAACGCCGGGGCGCGGAGGCGGGCAGGGGCGCTGGGCGGGGCGGGCGGGGCGCTGGGTGGCGGGTGGCG
>Ga0209530_1000186_pt1 | contig 53618 bp, 51 predicted proteins | sample BlaSpr_A8_Ref_O1_FD_187987 | JGI IMG/M metagenome (GOLD analysis project Ga0209530, IMG submission 187987) | Forest soil microbial communities from Thunder Bay, Ontario, Canada - Black Spruce, Ontario site 2_A8_Ref_O1 (SPAdes) (version 2) | ecosystem: Environmental > Terrestrial > Soil > Boreal...
GCACGATGCGATCGAGCGCCGGCGGAATCGTGCGCAGCGTCTCGGTCAGCGGCGGCGGTTCTTCTTTCAGGATCGCGCTCATCACTTCGACCGAGCTATCGCCGGTGAACGCGCGTTTGCCGCTCAGCATTTCGTAGAAAATCGCGCCAAAGCTAAAAATATCCGAACGCTGATCCGCCACCTGCCCGCGCACCTGCTCCGGCGACATGTAGCCCACGGTGCCGAGGACCACACCGGGCTGCGTGGCGGAGGCCCGCGTCAGAGTTTCGTTAGCGTCTTTCGGCTCCGCCGCGGTCAGTTTGGCCAAGCCAAAATCCAGAATTTTTACGTGGCCGTCGCGGGTGACGAAAATATTTTCGGGCTTCAGGTCGCGATGGACGATTCCTTTGTCGTGCGCGGCGGCCAGGGCCTTTGGCGATTTGCTCCGCGTATTCCGTGGCTTTGCGCGTCGATAATGCGCCCGCCTGCAGGCGCTCGCGCAAAGATTCGCCATCCAGAAATTCCATGACCAGATATTGCGAGCCGGCTTCGCTACCGATGTCGTGAATCGCCAAAATGTTGGGATGATTCAACGCCGCGACGGCTTGCGCTTCCGAAGTGAACCGCCGCAAGCGTTCGGGATCCAGTGCAAACGCGGGAGGAACTATCTTTACCGCGACTTCGCGACCGAGCCGCGTGTCCTTGGCGCGATACACTTCGCCCATCCCGCCAGCTCCGATGGGCGCCAAAATTTCGTAAGGACCAAGTTTTGTTCCGGGAGTAGGAGGCATCGTCGCGGGGGATTATAACCTTTGCTGTCCATCTTCAGACTTTTTGCTTTGGAGTTGATTTTCGGATAGCGCGCTCTTTCCGCGTCGCATCGCTCACCGCGCCTGCGCGGTCAGCACCGCCAGGGTAATCAAAATCGCTACAGTGACCACATCGAAAATTACGTGCAGCGTGTTCGGCCGCAGGCCATGGCGTTCCGGTAAAAACGAGTGGGTGTTTCGGTACAGCGCCTGCTCGCGCGCGATGCGTTTTTTTCCGGCCCCGAAGAAATATGGAATCCACCAGGCCCAGAGCGAGCCGCAGCACGCCAACAGGTAGAAAATCCACAAATACCAAATCAGCCAATCCGGAAAGCCGCGCCTGAAATAAAAAATGCTGGCCCCGAGCCCGATCGCAGCCGGCGTCAGGTTACTAAGCGTCGTGAGCAGCAATTTTCCGGTAGGGAATTCCGCGCGCACGGCTGGCAAATCGTTCAGCGCCCCCAGCGGAATCCAGTTGTGCAGCGCGACGAACGCCACCACTAAAATCTGCAGCGCGATCAGTACTCCGATGATGTCCGCAGCCATCAAAGTTTTCGCATTATACGCCGCCCCGCAAAACCGCTGCGACCAGAACTTTTGGAGTGCGGTGGCTCTGCCACCGCTGTGCCTCGGCACGGAAAATCACTCAGGCCCAAGCCACGTCCGCCAAGAAGTACTTGCGTCTGTAGCGGCCAGCTTCAGCTGGGCAGCCGTTGTTTTCAGCTTTGAATCTCCGCCGTGGCCTATCTCCGCGTCGTCACCCACTCTCCGTGTCCTCCGGCCTTTCTCTGCGTCCTCGGTGGTAATCGTCCACGCTTTTGACTTTCTCCCCCGCCAGCACGCAGCAACGAGGCGCAGTCGCGCCGCAAAATGCCGCCGCGCCACCCATCTGCATTTGGCCGTCATCCAGAGGAGCGCAGCGACGAAGGACCCCTCTTCGATCTCACCCGCACCTCGCCTCCCATCCACACCAAAACAAAATGGCTACCCGCCCGCCTCTCAAACGTCTACTCTTTGAATCAGCAAGCACCAACAATTTCAAAAACCGAATCAAGAAGGGAGTTCGACCATGACGCCCGCCGAACGCGAATCTCTCCTGCAGGATTTGGATCAATCGCGCGAAGCGCTGCTCCGCACCGTGGACGGCCTCACGCCGCAACAATTCGAATACCGCGAAGCCGCCGGCCGCTGGACCGCCGCCGAATGCCTCGAGCACATCGACGTAGCCGAATTCGGCATGATGCGTTGGCTGGAAAACGCGCTGGCCGACGCCAGCAAGCCGCCGCACGCCGGAGACTGGGCCGGGAAGGACGACGCGCTGCGCCAGACCATGCTCGAATCGCGCCAGCTGCGCTTCGAGGCTCCAGAAACCATCCTGCCCACCGGCCGTTGGCCGCTTGCCGAGCTGGTCCCCAAATTCGAATCCGCCCGCCAGCGCACCCGCGCCTTCGTCGTCGCCAGCAACGACGATCTGCGTTGCCGCTCGCTCCCGCATCCCAAATTTGGCCTGCTCGATTGCTACCAGTGGCTGCTGCTGATCTCGCACCACTGCGACCGCCACCGCACCCAAATCGAAAAACTTAAATCCTCGCCCGCGTTTCCTCAGTAAGCCTCGGCGCAAGAAAGCCGCGCAGACCCTAATTTCCGGGTGCCCCATCCTTCCCGCTTCTGGAAGGGTAGGGAGGTCGCGGCGCAGACCGTGCCTCAACCTGAATGGCCGCGACCAGAACCTTTTGGAGTGCGGTGGCTTGCCGCTGCTTTCGACCAAGCCAACATCATCACGCAAACGATCCCGCGCGAAGCGCCGCCGCTTTGCCTCAGCGTCGAAGCACTCCCAGGTGAAGCATCGCAAGCCCATAAGTACTTGCGTCTGTAGCGGCCAGCTTTGGCTGGGCAGCCGTTGCCTTTGTAGTTGCTTTCGCCTTCAAGGATCAGGCAAGCACTTCAGCGAATCAGGCAAGCGCGCGGGCGCCCCACGGATTACACTCTTGGTGTTGAGCATAGCATTCGTAACGCCATGATCGCTGCCGTCATAACCAATACGCGCCACCGATTTTCGAAGGAGAAACAATGCAGAAACGCAAGCTGGGTAAAAGCAATTTGGAAGTTTCGGCCATCGGCCTCGGCTGCATGGGCATGAGTTTTTCTTACGGGCCGCCCAAAGACAAAAAAGAAATGACCTCGTTGTTGCACACCGCGGTCGAACGCGGCGTCACTTTCTTCGACACTGCCGAAGTCTACGGCCCCTACCTAAATGAAGAATTGGTCGGCGAAGCGCTGGAGCCTTACAAAGGAAAAGTGGTGATCGCCACCAAATTTGGTTTCCACATCGTTCCGGGCGCCAAGCCCGGCGCGTTTCCCACCAACAGCAAGCCGGAAAGTATCAAGAAAGTGGCCGAAGAATCGCTGAAGCGCCTGCGCGTCGAGGCCATCGATTTGTTTTACCAGCATCGCGTGGACCCGGATGTGCCCATCGAAGAAACCGCCGGCGCGGTGAAAGACTTGATCAAAGCCGGCAAAGTAAAACACTTCGGCATGTCCGAAGCTGGCGCGCAAACCATTCGCCGCGCGCACGCGGTGCAGCCGGTCACCGCGGTGCAGAGCGAGTACTCGCTGTGGTTCCGGCGGCCCGAACACAATGGAGTGCTGGCGGCGCTCGAAGAACTCGGCATAGGCTTCGTGCCCTACAGCCCGCTGGGCAAAGGTTTTCTCACCGGAAAAATGGACCACACCACCACGTTTGAGAGTACGGACTTCCGCAGCAGGCTGCCGCGGTTCGCGGCCGACGCGATGAAGGCCAACCAAGCGATGGTCGATTTGCTGAACCAGATCGCCGCGCGCAAGAAAGCCACGCCGGCGCAGATTGCCCTCGCCTGGATTCTGGCGCAGAAGCCGTGGATGGTGCCGATCCCCGGCACGACGAAACTCTCGCGCCTGGATGAAAACGACGGCGCCGCGGAAATCCAGCTGACCGCCGAAGATCTGCGCGAGATCGAAACCGCGTCGTCAAAAATTAAAGTGGAAGGCGAACGCTACCCGGAAGCTCTGGAGAAAATGACCGGGCTGTAAACGGCGGCGCGCAAGGCCTGGCGAACACCGGTTCGTCATCCTGAGCGGAGCGAAGGATCTCATCACCGATCGAGAGGCGCGGCCTAAATCGTGAGAAGCAACGCTAAACCCGTTTCGATCTTGAGCGGTCAGGCACAGACCCCCAAGCCCCCCGGAACAGTACTTTGAGCTATCGCGCCAATTGCGCGCGTTTGCGAAGGCACAGTACTGGTTGTGAGCATTTACTCTTTCGCGAGCATTCGTTGCTCAGAGCGGGCGAGGCTCGTGGACCCACGAGACCTCGCCCCGCGTCCGATTCGAAACTAACAACCGGCGAAAGAAATAAATGCTCCCAAGGGATTGGGCAGGGTTGGAGTAAACGGGTTGAAGCCGAACGACTTCGACACATCGAACCCGGCCGCTTTCGCGGCGGTGATGTCCACGAAGGGCGTCAGCGCAGCGACGGCTTGTTCGATTTTCGTCCAGCACTGGGTGCGTTCGTAGCCGTTGTTGTTGGGCGGCGCCACGTTTTCGGCCACGCCTTGCAATCCGGTAATTGTATTGATCGGGCCGCCATCCTGAGCCGCAACGTCCGGACCAATCACGCGCGCCAGCGTGCGGTGATCGCTTTCGATGCCCATGATGCGGGCGGCGGTCACGCGCAAATCACGCGTGCTGAAGTCGCGCACGCCGACCAGATACGCAGCGATGAACGCATCTTCGAGCGTCACCAGCACGTTGAGGGTGGTCTGCGTGTCTTCGAACATGCCTTTGGGATAGAAGAAAGACGTGAACGGAGTGGGTTGGCCGGTGACCGATTGCTCCAGCAGGTAGTGCGACATTTCTTCCTGGCGCGCCCCGCGGAGATAGCCCTGATCGTCGGAAGGGATGCGGGTAAAAAACGGCGCGGTATTGATGATGTGGGTGTAAGTGGTCACCGCCAGCGCCTCGGCAATCTCCGCGGCGATCAGAATGTCCGTGTCGCGCTTCTTGCCCCGGCCCGGGTCGTCGTCTTCGCGGTCATCGCCGCCGTGAGTCAGAGCGCTCAGGGCGTTGGCGCTGGGCGAAGCCAAGAGCACGCCGAGTCCCGCGGCTCCCGCCGCGCCGGCCAGAACCGAACGCTGCAGAAATGTCCTCCGGCTGCTGGCTGCTTCCTGCTCCGCGTCGAGACGCACCGGTACCTTTTCTTCATTACTGCTCATATGATTTCCTCCTGTGTGATTGTTGCTACGGGCGAAGGCAACCATAGCGGCCGGTAGTTAGTAAGCCTACGTATGCTGCTTCACCTACTATGCCGTACGTTCGATTTGGCGGATTGGATGTTACAGCGCGAAGAAATTCTAATTTCCGCCGCCCGGGCTGGCCGGCGCTTTCGCCGGCGTTTGCTGCAGAGGCAGGATGCGGCCGGCGGCGCGCAGATAGCGGAAGAGATGTTCGGTGGGCGGCTGAGGGAAAAAATCGTCGATGGTGATGAAGTCGCTGCCGGAGGCCGGGCGCAGAATACCTTCGGGCAGGCCGCCTTCCGGCATCCCGCCGAGCGCGGCGGCGAACGCGGCCTTGCTCATCGGCGCCACATAAATGGTCACATCGGTGAAAAGCAAACGCCCGAGACCCTCCAGCGTGACGCCCGGCTGAGACTTGTACACTCGTTCGCGCATGATATGCACCAGATCGGAAATCCAAAAAATCAGCCGAATGGGTTCCGCGGTGTAGCGGCGAAAATAATCGATGGCTTGATAGCCCTCGGTGTAATCGGTGACGACCACTGTGGCAATCGGAGTCAGTTGTTCGATGCGGGCTAACAGCGCCGCATTGTCGAAATTCGGATCTTCGAAATTGCGTTTGGAGAGCGCGAGGACGGTCGCCGGCTGGTGATCGCAAAGTTTTCCCTCCGCCAGAAATTGCTGGCGGGCGGTGTCGAACGGCACGGCCGCGGACACCTGAGCGTCGCCATGCAGCGTCGAATGCACCAGCACCGGACGCTTGTGCAGCGGAGTCGCCGGCTCGACCACTTGCGCCGCCGAATCGAAGACCAGGCCATGCGATTGCCCGCTGCGCAGCAGATGCAGGCACCACAAACGCGAATCGACGCCCGCAAAAGCCGGACCGGCGAGTTCGATGACGTCGATTTCCAAGCGCTCCAGCGATAATTCCTCGAGCACGCTGGCCAGAAATTCATCCGCCGACGAGCGCTGGTGATACGCGGCATAAATCAGATTCACTCCTAGAATCCCGATGGCGCTTTGCTGCAACACCGCCGTAGAATCCTTCAGATGGATGTGCAGCAGAATCTGGCTGGGCTGGCTTTTCGGCTCGGCCTGGAAGCGCAAGCCCAGCCAGCCGTGCTGCTCGTTGGTCCCCTGATAATTGCGGGTGGCGACGGTATCGGCGAAGACAAAAAAACGCGTCGTCGCGCCGCGCTCCTGGTCCAGGCGTTCGGAAAGCACTTTGTATTCGCAATTGAGCATGGCCACTAGGCGGTCTTTGGAAACGTAGCGCGTGCCCGCGCCATAAATATCGTCGCTGATGGTTTTGTCGTAGGCCGAAGTCGCTTCCGCCACGGTCCCGGAAGCCGCGCCCACGCTGAGAAACCAGCGCGCGACTTCTTGCCCGGCCCCAATCTCCGCAAACGTGCCGTAGATCGAAGATTCCAGATTGATGGCCAGCGCCTTGGCGTGAGCGTCGTTGGGTTGCGCGAGTGCAGGGGAGGACATGCGCGGCTCCGTTCAAGGATTTTGGTGACGGCGGGAAGTATATCGCAAAACTTCAGCGGTGTTGGGGTCACGGGGAGCGGGCCGCAACATGAAGGAATAAATCTACCGAACGACGCCGAACATCCAATCCCTTGAAGTATTCGAAAGCAGCGGGCGCTGAAATCCTCAAATTTCCAGAGGCGGAATTGCGAACAATCCGAATCGAGGCAGCATCATGAATGTCAAAATTATTGAACCCCTCGGCCTGCCCGAAGCAGCAATCCGCTCTCGGCTGAAAGATCTCCTGGAAAAAGGCGGTCATCACCTTTTTATCTCCGACACGCGAGGCCTGACCGATGCGGAGTTGATCAAGCAGGTCAGCGATGCCGACGTGCTGTTGCTGAGCAATCGCCCGCTTTCGCGGGCGGTGATCGGGGCTTGCCCCAATCTCAAACTGATCTGCGTGGCGTTTACCGGCATCGACCACGTAAATCAGGAAGCGTGCAAAGCGCGCGGGATCATCCTTTATAACGCGGCCGGTTACGCGACCCACGCGGTCAGCGAATTGGCGATTGGCCTGATGATCGCGGTGTTGCGGCGCATCGGCGCGGCCGACCGCATCGCCCGCGCCGGAGGCGACAACCGCGAGCTGCTCGGCCGCGAATTATTCGCCACGACTTTAGGAATTGTCGGCTGCGGCGCGATTGGCTTGCAGGTGGCGCGCCTCGGCCACGCTTTTGGCTGCAAGGTGCTGGGCTACGAACGTCACGCGCTGGGGAAAATTGATGTGCCGATCGAGCAGGTCGCGCTCGATGAACTCTTGACGCGCAGCGACATCGTCAGCCTGCATTTGCCTTTGACCGCCGAAACCCGCGACTGCATCGGACGGGAACAGTTCGCGCGCATGAAGCCTTCCGCCATCCTGATCAATACAGCCCGCGGGCCGGTGGTGGATCAGGCGGCGCTGATCGAGGCATTGCAACAAAATCGCCTCGCGGGCGCCGGCCTCGATGTGTTTGACGCGGAGCCGCCGCTGCCAGCCAATGATCCGATATTCAAAGCGCCGAACACGGTCCTGCTGCCGCACATTGCCTTCGACACCGTCGAAGCCGTCGCCGCCAAAGCGGACATCGCCCTGCGCCACCTGGAAGATTTCCTCAGCCTGCGTGCCAAGGCTTGAAGTTCATTGCCGCGAATGTGTTCGTTTTTTTTACCACGGATGAAAATGGATTGGGCCGCCCTTGATTTTTATTCGGCTGACGGCGATCGAGATCAGCGCGACCACGCCGATCACGGCCAGGCCGAAAGAGACGTCGATGTAGGAGAACAGCCTGGCCTGGGTGATGACGTTGCCTTGAAAAAGCTGCAAGGCACCCGCCCCCGGAACGCTGTTCGGGCGACCATGGCGGTGAATCAGATTCGCGTATTGCGCCAAAGTGGTGGTAGTGGTGGGGTCCAAACGATTGGACACGTCCAGCAGGCGCGAGGAATGCAGCGTCATCCGGCGATCGAACAAGACCGTCGCCGCGGTGACCCCAAAGGTGTTTCCCAATTGGCGTACGAAGAAGTAGGTGGTGGAAATGTCATTGACCTCGGCGATCGGCGCATTAGCGGAGACCACGTTTCCGGCCGCGAGGATGACCGGCCCGATGCAAAAGCCTTGCAGGAAAAGCATCGGAGCGAGGATTGTGGTGGGCGTGGTCGGCGTCCAGAGATAGCAAATGACGCCATAGGCCGCGACCAGGATGAGTAATCCGCCGAACAGCGTGCGTATGGCGCCCAAGCGGGGCAGCAGCAGGTGCAAAGCGTACTGCAACCCCAACCCCAGGCCGAGCGTGTACATCGAAATAAAACCGCCCGCCTGCAAGGCGCTGTAATCCTGCACGGAGCGCAGGTATTGCGGCACGACGTAAAGACCGGCGCCAAAAAACGCGCCCACAATCAAAATCACCAGGAAGAAGGTGCGCAGATTGGCGTTCCGCACGACCAGGCGCAAGTGCAGGACCGGCGAGCGGTTCGCTGGCCGGTAATCCCACCAGAGAAAGGCGATAAAGAAAATCACCGCCGCAATCAGTGCCGTAGCAATCCAGGCGGACTGCAGCCACAGATCCTGCTCTCCGCGGCTGAGCGCAGTTTCCAGGCAGGCCAGCGACGCAATCAGTAGCAGCGCGCCCCACAGGTCAACGCGGCTACCTTCCTCGCGCCGGAACAACAAACCCGGCGGGACCAGCTTCCAAACCAGAAAAGCTCCGATGGCCAGAAAAGGAAAATCAACCAGGAAGGCATAATTCCAGTGAAACGTATCGGTAATCCAGCCCATGACGACCGGATACGGAACTTCAAACACCGCCAGCACCAGATAAAGGCGGGTGACCGCCGCCATCTTCGTTTTCCCGGGAAACAACAGTCCGGCGAGAATCACGACACGCACCAGAAACGCACCGCCGCCGAATCCCATAATCAAGCGCGAGGTCAGCAGTCGCGCCAGGCTGCCGGTGCTGAGCACGCAGCCCATCGCGCCGGTCGCATAGATCGCCATGCTCAGCAGCAGGTGCCGCCGGGTGCCGATCACGCGCGTCATCCAGGACGCCATCGCAATCGAGCAGAGGTAGCCCACGTTATAAAGAATGATGACCCAGCTGATTTCATCGGAGCTGGCGCCCACGTTGCCCTGCATGTCCGGGAGGAACACATTGATGGAGAGGCGGTTGGAGATTTCGATGGCCGCAATCATGCCCACGGTCAGCAGCACGGCCAACCGCCGCCGCTGCGACAGATTCGCGATGCGGCTGTTGAAGAACTGTTCCTCTTCCAGCTCCCAGGATGCCGGGGAACCTCCAGCTAAATAGCTCATTCCCTTTTTTTCCAGTCAACGAGTATGAATGATGGCTTTGACTTTAATTCCGGCCGCAACACGCGCTTCGAGTTCTCGTTTGGCTGGACCAGGATTTTCACGGAAATACGCCGCACGACTTTCCGCCATGAATTTGTGGCACCAGCAAGCAGCAAGCTTTGCCGGGAACCGGCGCTCCGGCGATGAAATTTACCACGCCTGCAAACACGTGGCTACGATTGCCCGCGCAGCGAATCGACCATACGGGAGTAAAGGTTACCGACGATTGCCGACGGTTAGGCGGTGAAGTTCGGGTCAAACGCTCTCGACGACCGCTATATAAATCTCGTTGGCCTGTTTAACTGCGCCTTCCACCGTATCTGCTCCACCCGAGCCCGCAAGAATGATTGCAGCGGCGTGGATGATGGCGAGAATCCTTTGGTCGTTCGTGATTGCGTCCGGCATGTTTCCTCCCGTGCAGCATGTCTTGCCCGCGGACCTTTTTGTGGGCCCTTGGAGAATAGTAATTCAAATATAAGCGCTGGGCATCATCGCACTACGCACTACGCCGGCGGCGTTATCAGGGTTGTGTTGACAATTTCCTCTAAAATGAGAGCCTGGCGAAGAAACAGAAGTTGTCAGCAGAAAGCGACTCGGCGGTGTGGCCGATTAGGTGCCCATCTGCTGGGCCAAATCGATCATGCTTACCGCGACCACGTCAAAATCGCCGGGTTTAGCTTCGTCCGGCACACCGATCGGGCCACCTCCGTATTCGTTCGGACGGTAGATGAAACCCGTACGCAAGCCACAATCGCGGGCCGCTCGCAAATCGAAAACGTGGGCCGCGCACATCATCACTTCTTCCGGTTTCAGGTCCAAATAAAACGGTGCCGATAAGTACATTTCGCGGTCAGGCTTGTAATGCTTGACGAGATCCGGCGCCAGAATCACATCCCAGGGCAATCCCCCAAATTTCGCCAGGTTGGTCATCAGCGCAACATTGCCGTTCGACAACGGTGAGATGATGCATTTCTTTTTCAATCGGCCGAGCCCCTCGACCGAATCAGGCCACGGCTTCAGCCGGCGCCAGACCTGCGCCCAGTTGGTCTTTTCTTCTTCGCTCAGCCCCTCGATTTTGTACTGCTTCAGCAGCTCTTCTAGGGTCATACGATTTAAATCGTCGAGGTTGGTCCACGGAATCTGGCCCTTCCGCACTTGGTCCATGGCCGGCAGGTATCCGAGGCGCCAGCGGTCGGTGAATTCCACCCAGTCAATATTCAGGCCCTTCGCCTTGCCCCAACTGCCAGCTTCGGCAATCACCGAACTGCGCCAGTCCACCACTGTGCCGAAGGTATCGAAAACACAGGCCTTCACATTCGCCAATTCGGGTTTCACTGAACCCCCTTTCGACCGCTGCGCAAGAACCACAGCCCCATGATCATTTTGCCGCCGCGCCGGAGTTCTACGCGCAGCCGCGAGTCGCCCGGAGGCGCGACGCTACAGCTCGTCATCGCGATACCTGAGCCAAATCAAATACGCCGCGATGCCCAGGGCCGGGATGCCCAGGATAATCGAGAGCTTCGTGCCGAGTGTTTTCACCGTCCAGTAAATCCCCCAGCAAGCGGCGCCGAAAGCGTAGAGTCGAAAATCCCAGCCCGGCTTATTGGTCGGTCGAGACCACCACGGACCCGTGTCCGGAACCGGAGAATCATGGATGATGAGCTCCGGCGCGGCACCGCAGTACGGGCACTTGTCGTCATCGAATGAGCGCGAGCAGTTGGCGCAAGTGGTCATCGATGGATTTCATTCCTCATGGTCTTACGAGAGCCGGGGAGCGAGGTAACCCATCGTGGGGGTGGCGGCCACCAGCGGCAGCGCCTTGGGGTCGGGGCCGAAGCGGTTCTCGCCCGGGTCGCCCTCCTTGACGGTAAAAAAGAGAAGGATGATCGGGCCGACGAACGGAACTGCGCTGATCAAGACCCACCAACCTCTATGGTTGGTGTCATGCAGCCTGCGGACCAGCTTGGCGAAACTGGGGATCGCCGTGGCAAAGAGATACCCAACCGGCAGGCTGATAAAGTATTCGAAGCCGGCCTTGCCTAGCAAAACTGCAATCGCGAAGAGCGCCAACGCAATCAGCGTGTTGATCAACTCGAACATCCAGTATTCCCGGCGCCGAGCGCGCCCGCTGAACACCGCATATTTTCGAAGGCCCTGGAGATACCAGTTCATAACTGGGTAAATCTATACCATCAGCCGCGAGAAGTCGCAGCCTATAATTTCGAAAAGGTGTCGCTTTTTGTGGGGTCTGACAAAACGAATCTTCTGTTACGGCGTCCAAGCTGGCAGCTTCGTACGCTATCCTTAACCGGATCCGATGACTAACTTGCTGCGCGATCTGCGTTACGCTCTCCGGGCTCTCGCCCAGACTCCCGGGTTTGCGGTTGCGGCGATTCTGAACGAAAGTGGCGCGCTTAGTCTGCCGCTGCGGGAATATTATCGGCTTCGGCGACCGAGCCCAGTTTGTTTGGACCATCTCCTCTGGCGTTGCGCAGCCGACGGTTCAGCGGTTCGGAATAGAAGCGCGCGGTGGCCGCGCCGAGCAGGGCCGAGACTACGATGACTGCGCAGAATAGCGGCGGAACCGCGCGGCGCGGTTTCCCGGCGAGCAGGAAAAGGTTGAAGAAGGCGAAGACTACGAACATGTGGGTCAAATAGACTTCGTAGCTGCGCTGGCCGAGATTTAAAACCGGCCCCAGCACGCGCGGGCTTCTCCATTGCGTTTGCGCCGCCACGATGATCAACAGGCATGTGCCGGTGGCGAGGATCGACATATCGAGCCCCCGGGCGTTCAATTCCCAGCGCTGCTCGAGCGATATGGAAAAAAATAAAATCAGGGACATCAGAATTGCGCCGGTCGCGGCGAGGATGCGGAGCACGCCAGTGGAGAAGCGCATCCTTTGATTCAGCAAGGCGGTGAGGCAGCCGAGCGCGATCGCGTCCATGCCGCCGAGATAGGAATATTCTTCCCAGACTTCATTGCCGTGGGCGAAAACCGTGCGCGCGAAGGGACCGAGCACGACGAACAGCAGTAGCAGCGGCACCAGAAATTTTGTGGCGCCCCCGAATCGACCCAGTCTTCGGGCGAAGACCCAGCAGAGGATCGGAAAAAACAAATAAAACATTTCCTCCACCGAGAGCGACCAGAGAATGTCCCAATTTCCAGGAAGATAACCGCGCCGGGCTTCCAGCACGTTGACGTGAAACGTCAGCGCGGCAAACAGCGCGCGGCCGAGGCCTCCGGTTGTGGCGCCGACTACAAAATCGTGGAGGCCCGCCAAGTGTAAGGCACTCAGCACCAGCAGCAGCAAAAGAAACAGCGGCGCGATGCGCGCGAAACGCAGCCAGTAAAAATCGCGCACGCTGATCGCGCCGAGCGAACCCCAACGGCGCAGAGACGTAGACGTGATCAAAAATCCGGACACGGCGAAAAAGATTTGAACGCCCAATTGGCCGTGCCAGACCAGCGAAGCGACCAGCTGGTGCGGCCATCCCTGCGCATAGGGAACTTTGGCCAGGAAGAAACGCATGTTCACGTGATTCATCAACACCAAAAAAATGGCGAGGCCGCGCAGCAAATCGATGCCGTCGACGCGCGTCCAGCTATGGCCGGGTTCGATGTTTGGCGCAAACGCCATGCCACAATTCTACGGCGTGCCGGCGACGATTTGACTCTCGTGATTGATCGCGGCGTTCCACCCCGCGCAACGATTTCGGATTGTCGTGCTGCGCGGTGTTTACTTAGCGCGGCTGGGCGCGTTGGACGAAGAGCGAGGAGAAATATTCGCGGTAGGCGTAGAACAGGAAGAGCCAGAGGGCGGCGGCGGTGAACGCTCCCGATATTCCTTCGTGGTTCATGAGCAGGTGGTAGCAAAGAATGTTGACGATGACCGGGCCCAAAATGGCGAGGCCCAGCGGCACGTAACGATTGATGATTAGCGGCAAGCCGCCGAGCACTTGCGCGGCACCCACTACCAAGAAGTAGCGCGTCTCGACCATGGCGGTGACCCAGCGGGTCCCGGCAGAGGGCGGCATGGGCGGCGGGTGCATAAAATTTAAAAAGGCGTTGGCACCAAAGGCGACAAAAGCAATGCCCACAAAAATGCGGACGATGATCACAGCGATTTTCATGCGCACTCCTTTCGGCGACGGTGACTCGATGATAACGCCGGGCGCGTTATTGAGGAAGCGAGTTTGCGGCGGGCTGCAGAAATAAAAAGAAGGGCGGCTGGATCGTTCACAGCCGCCCCGCTCGTTTGCTTCTAATTTTTCGTGTACCTCAGGGATCACCTCCTTGACGGCAGGAACACCGACTCCGCGATTATAAGCCTCGAAAGTAATTTTGGGGAAGGTGGTAGCTGATCTACGTTTCAAAATCGGTGGACATGCTGAGTTCTTTCCACCTTTTCGCTTCTTCTAGCCGCGCCAGGTCGTTTTTCTCCGCGCCGTTGTAGGCGTCGCTGCCGAGCAGGAGCCGCAGCGGAGGATTCGGTTCGCGGGTTAGCTGGAGGATTGCTTGCGCGGCTTTGCGCGGGTCGCCGGGCTGTTTGCCGTTGTAATCGCGCTGAAACCTGGCGGTTTTTCCCACGGTCGAATCGTATTCGGGGCGGCCTTCGCTGAGCTTGGTCGAGCTGCCGGCGAAATCGGTGCGGAAGCCGCCGGGTTCGACGATGGTCACCTTGATGCCCAGCGGCGCGACTTCGCGCGACAACACTTCGGAAAAACCTTCGACGCCCCATTTCGCGGCGGAATACGGACCGCGTCCGGGAGGTCCGATCCTGCCGCCCATCGAAGAAAACTGAAGGAAATGCCCCGCTTTCTTTTCGCGAAAATAGGGAAGCGCGGCTTTGGTGACGATGATCGTGCCGAAGAGATTGGTTTCGATCTGCGCGCGAAAATCCGCCAGCGGCGTGTCTTCGACCGACGAGAGATTGCCGTAGCCCGCATTGTTGATGACCACGTCGAGCGAGCCGAATGTATCGATCGCCGCCTTTAGCGCGCCAGCCGCCGCGGCTTCGTCCGTCACGTCCAACGCAAAAAGCTTCATCTGCTCGCCGTAGCGCTGCGCCAGGTCACGCAGAGATTCAACGTCGCGCGCCGTGGCCAGGATTTTGTTTCCCGCGGCGAGGCCAGCTTCCACAATCGCGCGACCCAGCCCACGAGAACTACCGGTAACTAACCAAACTTGCGCCATCGATCCTCCTGACTCTAAACGGACTTTGCTCGATATTTGAGAGACGCCTGCCTATCCAGGATTGGATGCGATGGCGATACGAACGGATTTGTTCGACACGAACCCGAAGTGTCTAACCTCCGCCTGGTACGCCGACGAATCGTTCAGTGTGCTGCTCAGCGTGGCGGACAGAACTTTGGTGCTGCGCGATTCCGAAACCTTTCTCGCGATGGTCGATCCGCACAAAGCGCTCGGGCCATCCGCGTTCGGGCAGCTGCAATTTCGCCCGGTGCAAGCCGACGGGCGAAAAGGAGACTGGCAGCCGCTGGCCACCCTCGTGCGCGTTCCGGTGTTGAAGGAACTGCGCTGCCCGGAAAGCGCCGACCAAGCGTGCCAACTGAGCGGCACGAATTTATTCCTAATCGATTCGGTGGGTTCCGACCAGCAATTCACGCACACCGCGCCGGTGCCGACCGGCTTCGTCGATTCCACCATCAGCGTCCCGCGCCCCGCCGATACTCGGCTGTACATAAAATTGCGCGAGGATCCCACGGCCACGAACACCGTAGTGCTGCCGGTGCTTCCCGAGGATCAGCCCGAAACGAGCGCAGCTCAGAATAAGTAAGAAAGACGGCGATCGAGGATGGTCAGCTCAGGATATTCGGCGCGGCGGCCGGCGACGATGGCGCCGGAATGTTGGCCGCGACCGGATCTTGCAGCACTGCGTTCAGCACGCCGCCGGCCAGCAGGGCGATGCCGCTGAGATAAAACCAGAGGAGCAGCACGATGACGGCGCCGAGCGAACCGTAGGCTGCGCCATAGGAGCTGGAATAGCGAAGATAAATGCGCGAGCCGATGGAGACGGCAATCAGCAGAAAAATTCCGGCGAGGGTTCCGGGCGTGATCCAGTGCCAGTCGGGCTCGCTGAGATCCGGAGCGAAGTAGTAGGTGATTTCGAAAGCGAGCGCGAGCAGGACGAAGCCCAGCGGCCATTTGGCGATTTTCCAAACGGCGAAAACAAAATTTCCGGAAGCGAGCGCGGCGATCACGTCGTCGCCGAAAACGGCAATCAGCACCGAAGTGATCAACAAGACCGCAATTCCGGCGGTGAGTTCAATCGCGACCAGGTATTGCCGGAACAGCGAACGGGTCTCCGGCACTTTGTAGGCGGCGTTCAGCGTGCTCATGATCGCGCCCATGCCCATGGACGCGGACCACAGCGAGGCGACGATGCCGAAGGACATTTTCAGCGGGCCGCTGCCCTGGATGACCTGATCGATGGTGGCGCCGATCAGCTGAACGGCCGGAGCGGGCACGAAGCGAGCCAATAGGAACAGCAGCAACATGCGGCCGCGGTCGGCGAAACCGAAAACGCTGAGGGTGGCAATCACGCAAATCAGGAAAGGGAAGAGCGCCAGGAAAAAATAGTAGGCCAGTTGGGCGGCGCGGCCCAGCACGTCGTCCGCGCGGATTTCGGTCCAGGCGCGCTGGACGATTTGCTTGTGGGCGACTCCATTCAGGCTGAATAGATTAACGGCCATGGGACCACGGTAACTCGAATCGGCCGGTTGGGCCGTGAAACGTGGAGGAATGTTCCATTTGTTGATGCGTTGTGGCGATGCGAGGCATCGATGCGCCGTCTCGACGCGCTCTGGCGGCCCGTCCCGGTTTATCGCGAAGCCGTCGCCAATGCCACTCGCTTCGGCTTTATCGAACTTGGATTACTCATTTCTTACTCCATTTGACGTGTTTCCACCGCCAACCGCTTGGCGACATCGAATCGGCTGTGTGGCTTTGATTCACCGGACCGAACTAACGGTTTATAAAAAAGGAAAGCAGAGATTTTTGAGGTTGCGGTCGCGGAAGAACTTTGGATCTTTTGCTCGGACCGAGTCATCTCAGCTGCGAACTTTCAGCGCAAACGTCCGCATTGACCAGGGAATTGTTCTGGATTATTTTGTGGGGGCGCGAGTATCGCCCCACCGCATCTCGGAGGCAGCCATGAGCAGCAAACCCGTTCCGGCCAGCGAACCCAGCACCAGCCCCGTCACAATCCCGATGAAATTCGAAATCGTGGTCATCCCCGTTTCGGATGTGGACCGCGCCAAGGCGTTCTACGCCAAGCTCGGCTGGCGGCTCGACGCCGATTACGACAACGGCAAAGATTTTCGGGTGGTCCAGTTCACGCCGCCGGGCTCCAGCTGCTCGATTATTTTCGGCAAGAATGTTACCGGTGCGGCGCCGGGTTCGGCGCAGGGCATGTACCTGATCGTTGCCGACGTGGAAGCCGCGCGCAACGAGCTGCTCGGCTTTGGCGTGCAGGTTGGCGAAGTATTTCATGGCGGGAACGGCGTGTACTCCGGCCCGGACCAGCCGTATCTGTTCGGGCGCATCCGCGTCAGCGGTCCGGACCCGGAGAATCGCAGCTACCGTTCGTTCGCCTCGTTCAGCGATCCGGATGGCAACGGCTGGCTGTTCCAGCAAATTACCGCGCGCCTGCCCGGCCGGATCGATCCGGCGACCACGACTTTTGCCACGGTGCCGGATTTGGCCGGCGCGCTGCGTCGCGCCGAAGCCGCGCACGGCGAACACGAGAAGCTCACCGGCAAGCGCGACGAGGACTGGCCGGATTGGTACGCGGCCTACATGGTGGCAGAGGCCGCCGGCGCCGAGCTGCCGAAATAAACCGCTCGGAGAACGCATCGTAATCTGCAGACGAACTGCGGCTGGTATTTTTGTCGCCGAGTAATTGGAAGTTTGCAATGATGCGCGCCGCAGCACGCCGGTCGACGCGGCCAGAAGGCAGCGTCGCGGACCCCTCCCCTTTGGAATATCGATTGCTCCGATCATTCGAGCGCTGGCGTTAGGGACTAATTTGCCGCCTATTGGCGGCGCAGTGCCGAGCAGACCAGCGGCGAGGAGATCGAACCGTGCACGGGCACATCAACCAAATCCACGCGAACATTCAGATGAACACGGTGTATGAAGCGCAGCAGGCGGCGGCCAAGCGCGAGACCGATCGGGTCCGGCGGAAACTCCTGAATGCGTCCTCCGAAATCGAAATGGAGTCCGATTCCTGCGTGGTGCGAATGGGCGCAGGCCAGGAACGCAAAGAACAATCCAAGCCGGGCGAGCAGCCGGAACAACGTCCGACGAAGTCGGCCAAGCCGGTCGGGCCTGGAAAGATTCACAACCCATTTTCAGATTGGGCGTAGGCCGGCGCGCTGAGCCCGCCAGCATCGCGTACGCGTAAGCCGCAGTGCGAAAAACTCCGGCGAACGAAGTACCTCGAATCCCTTTTGCATTCCTGCATCGCAATTCCGTCCGCGCAGAACTTCGTTTAGTGTCTTGCGGTCGGACGTCCGGAGCCCGGTACGCTTCATCTCGAGATTGAATACGCCAATTTCGTATTCGCTCTCGCGATTCAATGCGCAGGCGACCGACGGCGACTTCGTCAACAGCGCGCTCGATTTCCGGGATCCCGGCAAATACATCGGGCCGAACAGCCTGGACCGAACCTCGCAACTTTCGGGCGGAGTGATCATGGACCTTCCGAAGGGTTTCCGGTTGGACTTCATCACTCACTGGTACACGGCGTTGCCGCAGACCATTACGTTTGCGACCAACAGCGTGGCTGAGGACATCCTGCAGACCGACACGAATGGTGACGGTCAGCCCGGTGTCGCACCGATTCCCGGCACGCAAGTGGGTTCATTCGGCCGAGGAATTAAAGCTGACGATCTGAACCATGCGCTGACCAAATACAGCAATGCATTTGGCAACCAGCTCACTCCGGCGGGCCAGGCTTTGGTCGCGGCGGGATTATTTACCCAGCAGCAGCTGACGACGCTTTGCGCCGTCACTCCTTCGCTCAACCCGCCTCCGGGTTGAGCGGCGCGATATTCGAACCTGCAGATCCCCACAGCTCCGCGGGGTCAAGTGGGGAACGGCGCGCTGTTCACGTTCGATATGACGCTGGGTTATTCCTTCCGGCCGATTCGTCATTGGGAGAGTTTCCGAATCGAACCGCAGGTTCGGTTCTTCAACCTCTTCAACCACCCGACCTACAATGGGCCGGACAACCTGCTGAGTGGTGTTTTGGATGGAACCGTCGGATCGGTGGCCAATACGACGAAGGCAGATCGCTTCTCGTTCCAGAACGGACTTGGTTCCGGAACGTTCGCTCAGGGCGCGCCGCGCGTGATCGAATTCGGTGGAAGGATCAGCTTCTAACCGAACCGGCATCACAAGAGTAAAAAAGGCGGGATGCGATTTTGCATCCCGCCTTTTTTTGGTGGGTTTAATTTCTAGTCCGACGCGATTCTTGCGAGCGCGGGTTCTGGGTGCCGCGCCCGCTGGGTGCCGCCACGGCTGGGTACGCGCCAACGATGCCTCCGGCATTTTTTTCAGCTGGCCATCCTATCAGATGTTACTTGCATCCAGAAAGTAACCGTCTCAACGAGACTGGGTGTTTCCGGGCCTGCCGTAAAAATTGCGCATACGGAGAATTGAATGCAAACGAAAACGATCGGTTTGCTTGCGGTAACGTTGCTTGCCCAGGTTTTGTGGTTCGGCGCGCCGCCGGCCCCGGCGCAAACGGCGCCGGCAGCTAAGGATCCGTATCCGACGATGGCTCCGCTGGATCAGTATTTAATCGCGGACCAGAAGGCGGAGATCGCGCTGGCGCGCACGGCGGCGCCGTCCTCGATTTCGGACGACGCCGAAATCAGGGTGCTGGGCAAGGACGGATACACCACGGTGGTGCCGGGCAAAAACGGCTTTATGTGCCTGGTGGAACGAGGCTGGGGAGCGGCCACCGACAATGAGAATTTCTGGAATCCCAAGTTGCGCGCGCCGCATTGTTTCAATGCCGCGGCAACCCGAACTTTTGTCCCCATTTTCCTAATGAAGACCAAACTGGTGCTGGCTGGAAAGTCGAAGGCCGAAGTGCTGCAGGCGACGGACGCGGCGTTTGCCAACAAAGAGCTACCCACGCTGGAGCCCGGCGCGATGTGCTACATGATGTCCAAGCAGCAGTACCTGAACGATCAGGCCAAGAACTGGCACCCGCACCTGATGTTTTTTGTTCCGGGCAGCGCCGAGAAAACCTGGGGCGCGAATCTCGACGGCTCGCCCATCATCGCGTCCAACGACCCAGAAGAACGCGCCACGATTATGATGGTGGTGGTCGGCCAATGGTCCGACGCGTCATCGGCACCGGAATAGGGCGACGCCGGCGGCGCAGTCGGTGCGCGGGTCGACCGTTTGGCTGCTGAATCCTTAGCGGCGATTCGCTCAGTAGGAATAAGTGCGGTAGTCCGTGAGATGAATCCCGTTTATGGAGGTTCCCAGGCGATAGCGGCTGAATAACGCGGGCGTGGCTAGGCTGAAGTTCGTTCCGGGACATACGATCGAAACAGGGTTCTTGCCGCTCGGATCAGTGGCGGCGCCGAAATCGATGTCAAACGGTCGCACGGGAAACAGGCCAGCGCCACCCCCAAAATCGGCACTCGAGTTTCCCGAGTTTCGCCGATCCTGTAGCGATGGCCAGGTGCGATCTGGCAAGGTGCAGGTAGTGCTGACGGGATCGAGGTGTGCCGCAAATGCCGGCTCGTTAAGGGCTGACCTGCATTGAAGGGAAGTGGTATTTGAATACTCGCCTGTCCCAAGGGAGCAAATCGCGTCATTTTTCACCCTGAAACTGCCCGCCGCCACGGTGATTTGCTGTGCTGGGCCTTCGCGATATTCGCTCACCGCTAGTTCGACGCGCATATCGACTTCGTTCCCTGCCGTTGACGAATAGAACTTGCTGCTGACCTCAAATGTCTGATTGTATCGGCTTGCTCCGGGCCATAGAGTGTGGCTCGAGTCTACCCAGCCGGAGTTCCACGCACGTCCGCCCGGCGCATAAATTGTTAGGCGGGCGGCGTCGACGACCACCAGTGAGCCTTGAACCAATCCGTACGTTTCGATCGGTACGTAAAGATTCAGCGTCTTACCCAAAACGGGATACTTCGTTTCGGAGGCTTTATCATTTTTCTCAATCTTCACGCCTGCGGGATTTAGCGACCCGAGTGGTACTTGGGGATAAGCACGCTCCACTAGCGGCCCATAGGGCGCCGCGGTGAGGACGACGGCGATTACGCCGGCGCTGCCCAGAAGAACCCCGCGCGAGACCCACGCATCCCTCCTGAAGTACTGCAACACCAGGACTGCCAGGCAGGCGCCGCCCGCCACGGCGAACATCACCGTACTTGGAATCTCGCTGGAGGCAGAAGAGGCGCTGGGGATCTGACCCACGACCCAGCTGAGGCCGGCGATGTAGGCAACGACGCCGAACAGAACGAGCAGAAACTGGGCCAGCGAATCGGTGATCGCGCTGATCGTCGCGATGGGCACGATCAAGAAAGCGGTCAGCAGCAGCTGACCTTGCAGTAGCCCGGGCACATGATGCCAGGGTGGAAAGCCGGCGCGCGGGAGGATGACCACGTCAAAGACCAGAACCGGGAGATTTACAAACGAAATAATGAAAAGCGCTTTAGCGGCCAGGAGCCAGCGCCGCTGGTACGGGCGGGTCAGCCAAAACTGGCGGTCGCCAACCAGGGATTCGCCCTGGATCACGCGCACGATGAGAAACCACCAACAGAGGCAAAGGGCCACACCGACAAATCCGAAAAGCAAGCGCGAGATCCGCGGCGGCCCGAAAGGCGGTTCCGGACTCCAGAGTATCGGCGACTTCCAGGCGAAGTACAAAAGTAACAGGAGCGAGACTACAATTTCGAGCCAATGCCGCCGAACGTCTTTACGAAAAATGTAGAAAATCTGATTCATGCGCGGTTTTCACCGGCGGCACGTGCGTCTCTGGCGATAGCGAGGAAAATCGAACGCAACGACATCGGCGCGTAGGTTGCGTGGGCGGCCTCGCCAAATATTCGGACGATATCTGATTCCGTGCGGTCCCGGTCGTATTGGCTTTCGATGAAGCGCACGGTCGAGCTGGATGCGTCGAGATGCATCCAGCTTTCGGGGAGCGTGCCGGGGAGCGACGGCGCGGCACCGAGCGCCAGCTCAACTTGACGAAAGCGCGAGGCGAGGCTGCGCAATTCTTCGGAGAAGCGGAGCTGGCCCGCTTCGAGATACCCGATGTGGGTGGCGAAACTTTCCATTTCGCCGAGATCGTGCGAAGAGATCAGTAAGGTGGCGTCCCCGGCGCGCTGGACGATGCATTCGATTAGTTCATCGCGAACCAGGGGATCGAGGCCGCTGAAAGGTTCGTCCATGACCAGAAGACGGGGGCGGTAGGCCAGGGAACTGGCCAACGCGACCTTCATGCGCATTCCGCGCGACAGTTTTTTTAACTTGCGTTTGGGTGGCAGGTCGAATCTCTTGACCAACTCGCGTTCCAGATCACGATCCCAGGTGGGATAAAAATTGCGTACGTAGGCGAGGAAATAGGTGACTGTCATCCACTCCGGCAGTTTTTGATTTTCGGAGACGTAGCCGATCGAACAAAAGGCGCTGCCGGCGAGTTCGCGACTATCCCAGTCGAGAATTTGCGCCCGGCCGCTACTCGCGTGCAGAATATTCATGAGGATCTTGATGGCGGTGGTTTTCCCGGCGCCGTTAGGTCCGACCAAGCCGAAGATCGAGCCTTCCGCAATAGCCAGGTTCAGCCCATTCAGGGCCGACACGTCCCGGTAACGCTTGGTCAAGTCTTCAAGCAGTATTGCACTCGGCATGAACCAGAAGGGTATATCACAAACCGGGCGCGGTTGGAGATTAAGACGCGCGAAGATTTGGGTGGTTGCGCCGGACAATAATGTCCCCGGATTGACTCTATTCTCCACGGACATTCGCGCTCACGGCAAACTCGGGGGGCGCCGGTAACCTTTTAGGAACGGCAGCCGTCAGTAATAGTGAGTTGATTCTTCGCCCACGCGCCGGCTGGAGGAAAGCGATGAAAGTTCTCACTCTAATTGTGCTTTTGGCAGCGTCGAGTTTTGCTGCTTTCGCCCAAGATCAATCTACGGATGTGCAGGCTGCGTGCGGGCCGAAAAGCGCCAGTTTTACCGTGAAGCAGGATGACTCGGCGCACACGCCGGCACAGCCCGAACCCGGAAAGGCGCTGATCTATTTTATTCAAGAAGGCGGCGCATCAAACGGCATCGAGTCTTTAGTAACCAGGATTGCGCTGGATGGGGCGTGGGTCGGCGCTTTTAAACACAATTCCTACTTTTCGGTATCGGTGAATCCGGGAGAGTACCACGCGTGCGCCAACCTGCAGTCGGTCACCGCGTTGGGAAAAGTGGTGGCGTTTGCGCGGGTCACCGCGGAGGCGGGAAAGGTCTACTACCTCGGCACTCGCGCCCGGATCATCGGCGGCACCACGCGTTTGGAAATTGAGCCGATCGACGTCGATCAGGCGAAGTATCTGATCACGTCTTCTCCCTTGAGCGTCTCGCAGCCCAAGAAGTAAGCCGCAGAAAACGACATCGCGTCGCGCTCGAAGCTAATTCCGGGCCGGATTTATCTGCTAGTCTTAATCTTTCGTTTGAGCAGATTTGGGCCGGAGCAAGCATGGCTTCCGAATTAACTCCATTGGCCGCGGATATTCGCGGCGACGCTTTTCCTACTTTGACGGCGGAGCAGATTGACCGCATTCGGCCGTTGAGCAAAGTGCGCAAAGTACAAGTGGGCGAAATTCTTTTTGAGCCGGGGGACCTCGACCCGGCATGTTTCGTGCTGCTTTCCGGCACGATGGAAATCGTGCAGCCGGATATTCACGGCGAGAACCTGGTGGTCAACCATGAAGCGGGAGGATTCACCGGAGATATCAGCCTGATTTCGGGGCGGCGCAGCTTCATGCGCGGGCGGGTCACCGCGGCCGGCGAATTTCTGGAAATGAGCAACGCCCAAATGCGCACGCTGGTGGCGCGCGACGCGGAGTTGAGCGAAATCTTCATGCGCGCGTTCATCGTGCGCCGGGTGGTGCTGATCAATCGCGGGCAGGGCAACGTCATTCTGCTGGGCTCGCAGCACTCAGCCAAGACGCTGCGGCTGCGCGAGTTTCTGACCCGCAATGGACATCCCTTCACTTACGTGGACCTGGATAGCGACGCCTCGGCGCAGGAGATGCTCGATCACTTTCAGGTCACCATGGAAGAAATTCCGATCGCGATTTGCAATAACCGCACCGTGCTGCGCAACCCGACGATTGCGGAGTTGGCCAAAAGCCTGGGGCTCAACGACCACATCGCCGCGTCGGAGATGCGCGACCTGGTGATCGTCGGCGCCGGGCCTGCGGGACTGGCCGCGGCGGTGTACGGCGCGTCGGAGGGGCTGGATGTGCTGGTGATCGACGCCGAATCTCCCGGCGGGCAAGCGGCCTCGAGTTCCCGGATCGAAAATTATTTGGGCTTTCCCATGGGAATTTCGGGAAACGAATTGGCTGGGCGCGCTTCGGCGCAGGCGCACAAGTTTGGCGCCAAAGTGATGATCGCGACCTGCGTGGCGAAACTGAATTGCGAGCGGCGTCCGTACGAGTTGGTTTTGGAAGGTGGGCAAGTCATTCGCGCACGCACGGTCTTGATCGCCAGCGGAGCACACTACAAAAAACCAAAAATCGAAAATCTCGCGAAGTTCGAAGGCCGGGGCGTCTACTACGGCGCTACCTACATGGAAGCGCAGATGTGCCTGAAGGCGGATACCGTGGTGGTGGGCGGAGGAAATTCCGCGGGGCAGGCCGCCGTGTATTTGTCGCAGACCGCGAGCAAAGTGCATATGCTGGTGCGCTCCGGCGAGTTGTCGGACACCATGTCGCGCTATTTGATCCAGCGCATTGAAGAAAATCCGGCGATCGAAGTGCATTACCACACCGAGATCGTCGGTCTCGAGGGCGTGGCGCAAGTGGAGCGCGTCACCTGGCAGGATAAAAATTCCGGCGAGACTTCGACCAACGACATCCGGCACGTGTTCATCATGGCGGGAGGCTCTCCCCGCACCGAATGGTTGAAGGACTGCGTGGCCATGGACCCGAAGGGATTCATTCTTACCGGACGCGATCTAGATCCGGTGCTGCAGGGCCATCCCTGGCCGCTGCGGCGCCTGCCGCAAATGCTGGAGACCAGCGTGCCGGGAGTTTTTGCCGCGGGTGATGTGCGCGCGGGCAACGTGAAGCGCGTGGCCTCGGCGGTGGGCGAAGGCTCGATCTCGATTTCGCTGGTGCATCGCGTGCTGGCGGAGCTTTAAGCCGCGATCTGGCCTGATATGTGGGCAGTCTTTCCGCCGGCGAACCGCTATCTTTTCTCTGGCGCCAAAGCAGAATCTTCGGTGTCCAATTCTAGTAATGGGTATCGCTACCGTTCCCCGGTTTGTGCGTGGGCTACGCATGTCATTGGTTTTGGCGACCGCTGCCACCTTCTGCGCCTGGGCAATTCTTTTTGGCATCAATCTGCGCGAACGTTTTCAGGCTCAATCGGTTCTCGTCGCGATACGTTCGATGCAAGTCGGGATTACTACGCTGGAACAAGCTCGGCCAATTCTGGCGGCACATCACGCCGAAACTCTTTCGGCGGCTTTTACCGGTCAATATTCAGCAGATATTGGTTTCGCCATGCTTTTTCCCACCCGAACCATCGCCATGCTCGGGGAGCGTTTTTATTTTTTGCGCTATGTTGGGCTGGCGTCCTGGTGGGCCGGCACAGAAATGTATTTTAGAGATGGTACCCTTTGCGTATTGCGCTTCTCAATGGAGACGGAAACGACCAAGCGGTATCAATTTAGGGACGGCTACCATTTGCAGACCACAGCGTCATCCGAAAGAAAAACTGAATTCATGATGTCGGGCGGAGCCATGGATGGAAGATATTTTCGTCGGGTCCATGCAATTACGCTTCCAGCCGATACCACACCCGACGAACGAACTCATGCCTTGGCCTACGACTTGTCTTGCGTGACACGACTAGGAGGTTGCCGGGATCTTCTCCAAATAATGTCCTACCAATTGTTTTGTCAGGATTATGCCGCTCGCCAACGAAAGCCTTAGTTGCAACATGAAAAGCTTAGCTTGAACGAGCGATGTGGGGCGGGACTCTGAGCGCGTGGCGGTCGAGGCTGGCCTGTCGTTCTCGCGATGTAGCGGGTTGAGGAGCCCGCCAGCCCGGTTGATTGGGCCGGCGAGCCGTCGGCGCAGGGTCGACGAATTCGATTTCGCGAGAAACCCCAATTGGTCGGCTTAGGTGGTAAACAATTCGCAGCGAGCGCTGTTCCGTCTTTGGAGGAATAGAAAGAGCCTACCGGGATGAAGCCCGAGACGAATCCCGTGGCGATGCTTCGATGCGTTTTCGGCCGAACAGGCGGGCATCGCAAGACCACGCGCCAGGTCCGATCATGGCCAGGCTGGCTCCGAGAGCCGCGAGAAGGAGCGACGTCGCCGGGTCGCCTCCCACTGAAAAACTGATCCACAGTTCAACAATTGCAGTCAGCGTTCCGGCTACCGGAGTCCAGAGCCCGACGAGCAGAAACATTCCAGCGGCCGCCGCAATCACCTGTGGCGCGATCGACGCAAGATGGGGTGTCGCCTGCCACGCGGTGAGCGCCAAATAAAGTAGCGCCGCACCTGACGCCAACCGCAGCACCAAGATTCCGGCGCCGGGCCAGCCGTTGGCGAACGTGGAAAATAATCTTTGCAAAGATGCCTCGGTCCAGCCGCAAAAAAACTCCAGGCGCAGGATAGGCTGGCGGAAAGGGGAGCACGAACAGGCAAAAGAGGAACGGGCCGATCCGACGAAAGGGGGATGGATACAGCGGAATTACAGGTCGACAATTCCGCGCTTCAGCGCCAGGGTCACCGCGTGGGTGCGGTCGTTGGCGCCGAGCTTGGACAAAATATTCGTCACGTGACTTTTGACCGTGGCTTCGCCGATCGCGAGTTGACTGGCGATTCGCTTGTTGGAATTACCCGCGGCAATCAGCCGCAAGACCTGGAGTTCGCGCGCGCTGAGCGCATCATCGGCGGCGTGTTCGGCGAGTTGAGCGGCGATATCCGGCGGTATTCGTTTCTGCCCGGCGTGGACCGCGCGAATGATTTCCAAGAGTTCGCGGTGCACATGTCCTTTTAGAACGTAAGCGCGCGCGCCGGCCTTGAGCGCTTTTAGAACTTGCGCATCGCCCGTGTAAGTGGTCAGCACCACGATGCGGGCTTCGGGGAATTCATTTCGGATTTGGGTGATCGTTTCGGTGCCGCTCAGGTCCGGCATCTGTAAGTCCATCAGCGTTACATCCGGCCGGTGCAGGCGGAATTTTTCGATGGCTTCCGGTCCGCCGGCCGCTTCAGCGATCAGCTTCATATCGGCTTCAGCGTTGATGAGTGAGGCGATGCCCTTGAGGATCAGCGGGTGATCGTCCACGGAGAGAATTCGGATCGGATTGGAAGCGCTGGTCAAGATTTCCGGACTGGTCGAAATAAATTAAATCGGGAGCTACTCGCGATGGTTTTATAGGCCGCGGCAGCTGGAACGGTCAACTCAATTTCCGTTCCGGCTCCGCGTTCGCTCCAAAAATCCAAATGCGCGCCGATGCGCTGCGCGCGCTCGCGGATCCCGGGCAGACCCCAATGCCCGGAACGCCCGGTTTCCTCGAGCGCTTGAGGATCGATCCCTTTTCCGTTGTCGCGCACGCGCAAGCGCAGTTGATCCTGATCGTAACGCAGGTCCACTTCAATCTGCTGCGCCTCGCCATGGTTAAAGGCATTGCGGATGAGTTCACGAGCGATGGCGTAGACTTCGGGCTGCACCGCCGGCGACAAGCTCCGCGATTCGCCTTCGACAATCAACTGGAATTTCGGCCGGACGCGATTTTCGTCCGGCAGCGCCGCGAGTTCTTCACCGGCGGACTCCAATAATTCCTCCAGGTCTCCGCGAACGACGGCCTGCTGCCGGATGTCGTGGATCGCGTCGCGGCCTTCGCTGAGGGCTTGTTCGGTGCCGGAAATCGCTTCATCGAGAGCTTGCATCGCGTCGTCGGGCTGGCGGGGAAGCATATTGCGCGCCGCCTGATATTGAAACATCAGGCCGTGAAAACTTTGCAGCAGGGTATCGTGCAGTTCGCGGGCGATGCGGGTCCGCTCGTTGACCCGCTCTTCCAGGCGCACGTTGAATTGCTCCTCCACTTGCCGCAGGCGCAGCCGGTAAAGTCCGGTGAGCAGCGTTAGAGCCGCGCCCATGGAAAAAATAAGGGCGAACAATTTCCACGACTGCACGAACGCGTTCAAGGCGCGTGACGGCAGATAGATTTTCGAGTTGATGGCCCAGTCGAGATCTTTGGCGGCCTGGCGCAAGCCGGCGACGTCGCCCTCCGCCATTTGGCGCCAGACCCGTTGGACTTTTTCCAGCGTGTCGCGATTCTCGAAGACCAGCGCCCAGCTTTTAAAATCCGGGTAGCGATATCCTCGATCGATTTCCTGCTGAACCAAGGCGCCGTAAGCGCGGGCGTCCGCCACATCTCGCGGATCATGCGTGAGTGAGGCGACCATGCCGTCCAATCCGTAGCCCGGTTTCCCCGGCGGCAAAAAGCCGGTGTCACTCAACATTCCGGTGTATTCCGGATCGGTCGCTAAAAAATCGGCGAGTTGGAAAGCCAAATCGGCATCTCGCGTGTTCCGCAAGACGACCAGTTCGCCGCCGCCTTTGAAACCAACCGGCGGCACCACGGCGGCCGCATAATCCCAAAAGCGTTGTGTCTTACCTTCCTTGCGCGGCCGTTTGTAGAAATCGTCAGCCCACCGAGCCATGAAGCTGGCCGGTTCCACCGTGGCGCGGTAACCGCCATTCACAAAGGCGCGGATCGCCTCGTCGTGGGTCGTCTCCGGAAAACTGGCCAATTCGCGAACTCCGCCCGTCGCGAGCGGAGCCCGCTGATGCTGCGTAAGGTAAATCGGAATCGCGAGCGCCTGGTCGGCGGAAAAAGACACGTGGGGGCCAAGCCGCCCATCCTGAATAATCGACTCGCTGCGGCCCGATTTGACCAGCGATATGTAATCGTAAAACAGACTCAGCGCCATGCCGGTGGGGAAGGCGATGGTGTCGCCGGAAGACGTGCCGGCCGCGAAAGAATCGAGGAGCAGCGGCCAGCTCTGGCCATTGAGAACCAGCGGAGGCGAATCAGCAGCCGCCGAAGGCAAACGCTTCCAATAAAAAAGCAGGCGGACGTCGGTGACGTACGGGAGCGCGCAGGCCGGCACGCCGAGCACGTCGCGCCACTGTCCCCGGGCGTTTTGCCAGTCCGGCCGCGATCGAATTCGGCCGCTCGCCGCCAGATCGCCGGTCCAGGTGGTGCCCAGTTCCATCACGTCTGGCAACGCATCCGGTCCGGACGTGCGCCCGGCGCGCAGCAGGGCGAAAGCTTCGTCCCAGGTGATCAGCCGCAGCACCACGGTGGCCTCGTGCTGTTGCGCAAAACGCGCCAGCGCCGCGAAGGTTTTGCGCTGGTTGGCCACCACCTGAAAATTCGGAACCGTCGATTCGGGATTCCAACTGGCGGTCTCCGCCGCGAGCGAATCTTCGACGTTCAGCAATCGCACGCCGGTCCCGGCGAGGGACAAACGCAAGGCCTCCACGCGCGACGGGATGTCTTCTCCGGCGGCGATGTCGTTTGGCCCCGACCCCTCAGGTGAAACGAGCCAAACTTCGACACGCTTATCGGTGTTCGCGGCGGGGTTTGCGGCGGCGGACGTAGCGCCCGACGCGGCACCGAATGCACAGCGAGCCGCCGGCGGACTCCATAGCAGAGCGCAACCAAGGAAGAAAATGCCCACGCTGGCTTTCATGGTTGCCGGATTTTACATCAGCACCAAGAAGGCTGACGCCGAATTCGATTCGGATGCGTGGTTATCAGCTCGACCTAACGAGCGCGGCATACCGGAAGCGATTCGCCTAGACGCATCGACGATTTCATTTTATTTTTTGCTGCAGTTCGTCCTGAATCGCTTTGGCCAGATGCAGCAGCGCGCCGCCGTAATCGCCCTGGTGGAGTATGGGCAACATTTCCTTGCCCAGACGATCCGCCTCTTCGTCGGAGAGCAGCGGTTCCAGGCCCCGGCTCACAGAGATGCGATATTGCCGATCGGTATCGGAGAGCAGAAGCAGCACGCCACGATTGGTGTCTTTGTGCCCCAGGCCCCAACGGTTGCACAGTTGCGTTGCGAAATCCTTGGCCGAAAGACCTTCGAGCGACTCCACGGTCACGATCGCCATTTGCGTTTGCGTTTTCTGATCCAGATCTTTACAAACCTGCTCGAGCTGCGCTTGAACTGGCGAATCGATCATTCCGGCGAAATCGTTCACGTACCCGCGAGGTTTATACCATTCGGTGGGATCTGATTTGCTTTGCTGCGAAGCAGCCGCGGCGGGCGCCGCGCCCAGCATGAAAACGACGGAAACCGTGGTATCCACCCGAACCGGTTCGCCATTGAGCAACATCGGTTTGTATTTCCACTGGCGCACCGCGTCCAGGGCCGCCTTCATCAGCAGCGGCGGCCCCGAGACATATTCCAGGGTCTCCACGCTGCCATCTTTGCCGATGAGGCAATGCAGCAGAACGGTACCGCTGATATGGGCGGTCTTCGCAATAGGCGGGTAAACCGGCGCAACTTGCGACAGCAGAGTTGCTTGTGTCGCCGATCCGCTCACCCGAATGGGACGTACCGGTGCCGGGTCCGCGGCGACTTGGGCGGCGCGCTCGGGCGGCGAGAATGTTTGTTCCTGCGCCCAGGCGCAGGTGGTAGCGAATATCGCCAGCGTCAGCACCCCTGCCGCTGCCGCAACTCTTGCCATGTGGTGCGCAGTACGAATCGCCATTTCAGCCATCGACGACTTCCACAATCCCTCGATGCCGAGCATAGAACCACACTGTTAACATAAAAGGCAATCTAAGCCGCTCGACATGATTTGATTTCTTCACAGGGAAGGTGCTCCACGACGCCTTGGCGAGCAGCACTTGCGCTTCGGCGAGGTTTACCGGCACCAGGTGGGTGCGGGCTACTGGCAGGATCCGGCTAGAGCCGGTTGACGGCGATTCCAGCCAGATAAAGAATCGTCGCGAAAACGATTGCGCGAAACGGCGAAGAAAAAAAGTACAGCTTGGCGATGATTCCGTAACCCAGCAACGCTAAGAAGCCCAGCGCGAGTAAAAACCAGGAGCGAAATAAAAATTCGCGCTGGCAGATCGCGAGGTAGCCGTAGACCGCGCCAAACAGAATCAGGCCGAGACTGTGCGTCGCATTGAAGCCCACCCACACCTGCCACATGGTGGCTTCGCGGGTGATGACCGGCGAAATGTTCATCATTTTCGCGGTGAGTTCGGGGTCGCGAGGCTGCAGCAGCGGCCCGCTAAACGTATACCGCAGGTGCACCAATCCCAGCAGCAAGACGATCGCGGCACTGGCGGCAATGAACACTGCGCCTTTCATGATTGGTTCTCCATAATTTACCGGTGCCGCACCATCGCCGTTAACCGGAATTATTATTTTTGCGGCTTCGCGTAGGTCAGCGTCGAGATCGCGCGGTCGCCGGAATGATACTCGTTTCCGTCGAGCGGCGAACCGCAGATGTGCAGATGCGCCCACGGCGTTCCGGCGAACATGATCATCGTTCCGCCGTCGCGCATCACCGTGGGCAGGCCGGACGCGACGGGATCGAAGGGCCAGATGACCATCCAGTGCGGGCCGATCGGAATCGCCGGGCTGGTGGTGTCGAAGGGGTCGGTGAAGCTCCGCTGCGTCGCGCCGCACAACATATAAATCAAGCCCGGCGTGGCGTTCGTCGGCTTGGGCTTTCTGGCGCGAATGTCCATGTACCATTGCATGCCCATCGGATCCAGGCACATCGGCACATCGCCGATGATGTTTTCATTTCCGGGCATGCACACCCACTGGTTGGTGCCTGGCCGCAGCACGACCATTTTTCCTTGCGCATCCATTTCGGCCACAGTCGCCGCGTTGGTGACGGACGCCGGACCGGATAAGCATGCTCGTCGAGTTTTTTCTTTTATGATTTCGTCGGACATTTTATTTTCTCCCGTCGATTGGTGATCTTCGCTCGCGTAGGGATTGTTGTTGCGGTTGGCGATGCGGGGAATTGGCGTACCGGCGGCAGTGAGCGAAACTCCGGTGAGCGCGGCCAACTCCAGGAATCCGCGGCGCGACAGGGAAGCTTCGACCGGCGACGCGCGCTCCGGTAGTTTCGTGCTTTTCTCGTGGTCGTCGCTCACGAATTCGCTCCGTCAGCCAGGAGTCCGTATAATTCGCGGCCAGTTTACCACGCGCAAATCGTTGTTGTCGGGCTGGGAGATCTGCCCAACTGAAATTTATTTCTTTATCTGAAATGTGCTAAACGATGCGTTAGCCAGCAGTATTTGCGCTTCGGCCGGGTCCACTGGCACCAGCTGGATTCGGCCGCTGTCCACCTGCGTTTTGGTCCGGAAATAGTAGGATTGCCCGGCTTCGGCGGTGAAGCTGGCGGCTGCGGTGGATGCATTCACCTGGCGCTTGAGTTTGGATTGCATGTTGGTGCACAAGCGATGGTCGCCCGGGTCCACCGGAAAGAAAAAGTAAGACTGGTACCCGTTGGCCCCGACTCAGGCGCCGTCGACTCCGAATCGAACCGGAGGATATCCGATGGGTACGGTCACGTGGTCCTCCGCCGAATCGCCGATGACATAGACCAACGCTTTGCTGGGGTTCGGGTTGGCCGTGGGATGCTGCTTTTTATCGGTCTTCACTTCGAAGTGCACTTCATCCGCGCCGCATCCATCCGCCAGGGGAGGCGCCGGAGTATTCTGAGCAAACGTTGGAGATGCGAGGAGCAGAGCGAGCAACGCTAACTTGAGCATGGCGAAGAACCCTCACTGGTTCTAGGCATTTGACGATTCGGAAAGGCCGCGGTTTACGCCATCCTCCGTCCGATGTGTTAAGGATAACGTTGAGCCTATGAGACGAGACGAAAAAGATTACGGCAAGCTGAATCCGAAAGCGCCGGCGGAGTTGGCGCGCTGGGCGTTTCTGATTGGCGCGCGCAGCGGCGAAGCGAAACTCAAGCAGGACGATGGGACCTGGCAGACGCTGCGGACCACTTGGGAGGGACGCTACATTCTCGACGGCTACGCGATCGAGGACGCATACCGCAGAACTGCTGGTGCTCGGCTTGAATTTCCGGGCCTACGACGCGAAGAACGAAACCTGGAACATGAAATGGTTGAACGGGCTGAACGGCGCCTGGACGGATCTGGGCGATCCCAAGCTGGGCGGCGTGCACGTCGATGAAAAATCCATCTGGTACATTCTCAAAGAATCGCTGGCGCACCACGCGCTGACTCGCGCCACCTACACTAATATTTCGCCCGACCATTTCACCTGGCGCGGCGAACGTTCGAGCGATGGCAAAATCTGGGAAGAATTTCTGATCGTCGACGTCCATCGCGCCAAAAATTAGCTAGCCAGCGCCTCGGATATTACAAAACTATTCGATTACACCACGCATTGGTAATACCATACTGCCCGCCGCTGTGGCCTCCCCGGGATTATCGCCGCGATAGGTCAGCGCGAGCAATGTTGGAAGGAGTTGCGCTTTGCAAAGCCATCGAAAGAGAACCACCGCTCTTCTGGTTTCGACGCTGACGACAATTGCAGCGGTCACGCTGCTGGCGATTCTGGCCAGCGCGCAACGGGCCGTCGCGCAACAGGCCAGTACGGAACAGCCGGATAAATACACCTGGCTGGAGGACATCTACGGCGAGCGGCAACTGGCCTGGGTGAAAGCCCAGAACGCGCGGACGGCGGCGGCGCTGGAGAAGGACCCTAATTTTGCGCCGCTGGAAGCCGACGCGTTGAAAGTGCTGGAGTCCCCGGTGCGTTTGCCGGAGCCGGATTTTCGCAATGGCGCGGTGTACAACATGTGGCGCGATGCGGACCATGTGCGCGGCATCGTGCGCCGCACCACGCTGAAAGACTATCTGACGCCGGATCCCAAGTGGGAGACCGTTCTGGATTACGACGCGCTGGCCAAAACGGACAAAGAGAGCTGGGTGGCGAAAGGACTCATCTGCCTGCACCCGGAAGACAAGCTATGCCTGGTGGGGTTGTCGGCGGGCGGCGAGGATGCGGAAACGCTGCGCGAAATAAATCTGCAGACCGGCAAATTTGTGGAGGGCGGTTTTGTGCTGCCGCGCGGCAAACAGACGGTAGCCTGGGCCGACCAAGACACGCTGCTGGTGGCGCGGGACTGGGGCCCGGGAACGATGAGCGAGGCCGGTTATCCGGTGACCATCCGGCGGTGGAAGCGTAACGAGCCGCTGGATCAGGCCAAGGAAGTATTCCGCGGTGACACCAAAGACAACGGGTATGGCGATTATCCGATCGCCTTATCGGACGGACAGGGCCATCACGCGGCGATTGTGGTGCGCAACCTGAGTACCTTTGCGCATGAGAATTATTTGCTGCTGCCCGACGGAGCAAAGAAGTTGGCGTTGCCGCTGAAAGCCAGCGTAGTGGGGCTGTTGGACGGCCAGCTGCTGATCTCGTTGGATGAGGATTGGACGCCAGCGGGACAAACCAAAAATATCGCTCAGGGGACGCTGGCTGCGTTTGATTTGGCAGCCATCGAGAAGGACGCGGTGCATCTGAAGCCGGCCGTGGTGTTTGTGCCGACCGCGAAGGAATTCGAACAGTGGGTGTCGATGACCAAGAACTACATGATCCTGGCCACGCTGGAAAATGTGCAACAACGCGCCTATGCCTACGCGCGCAGCAGCGACGGCAACTGGACGCGCAAGCGCCTGCCGATCGCGGACGGCCTGACCATCAATTCGGTGACCACCAGCCGCACCGACGATCACTTTTTTCTGGGGGTGGAAGGTTTCCTGACGCCACCGGCGCAGTGGCTGGGCGATGCCGGCGACGGATCGTTCGCGCTGGCCAAATCGCAGCCGGCGCAGTTTGACGCCAGCGCCGATGTGGTGGAGCAAGGGGAAGCCACCTCCAAAGACGGAACGAAGGTGCCGTACTTTTTGGTGCATCGCCGCGACATGCCGCATGACGGATCGAATGCGACTCTGCTGACCGCTTACGGCGGATTTCAATTAGCCTACACGCCGAGCTATTCACCGGTCACGGGCAAGCTATGGCTGGAGCACGGCGGTGTGTATGTGGTGGCCAATATTCGCGGGGGCGGCGAGTTCGGTCCGGCCTGGCATGAGGCAGGACTGAAGACGCACCGACAGCGAATTTACGACGACTTTTACGCGGTGGCTCAGGACCTGGTGACGCGCAAGATCACCTCGCCACGGCGGCTGGGAATCATCGGGGGCTCGAACGGCGGCCTGTTGGTTGGCGTGGCGTTCACCCAGCATCCGGAAATGTGGAATGCCGTGGTGATTCAAGTGCCGCTGCTGGACATGCTGGCGTTCGAACATTTGTCGGCGGGGGCGTCGTGGGTTGGCGAGTATGGTTCGGTGTCGGTGCCGGAGGAACGGGCGTTTCTCGCGTCGATTTCGCCGTATAACCAGCTGAAACCGGATGTGAAATATCCGGAGCCGCTGATCCTGACCACCACCAAGGACGATCGGGTCGGGCCGGTGCATGCGCGCAAGTTTGCGGCCCGGATGCAAGAGTTTCATCATCCGTTTTTTTATGACGAGATCACCGAAGGCGGCCACGGCCCCGGCGCGGATAAGAAGCAGGAGGCCCGAACGGATGCCGAGATTTATGCATACCTGACGATGAAGCTGATGAATTGAGCCGGGCCGCGCGATTGAGCGCCTACCGCCTGAGGCATCGCAATCACACCACGCACATTATTTCGCAATGATTCTGCATCCCGGGGTCCGCTTTGCGTATCCAAGCACCAGATTGGTGCAACTCAAGGGAGGCCGATGAAAACTCCGAGCGCGGGTGTGGGTGCGATTCGCAGTGGAATTTTGGGTGCATTTTTGAGGGAGCGGAATTATCGGGGCGGAATGTTACTCGCCGTCTTGCTGGCTGCGTTTTTTGCAACGACCGCGGTGACGCGCGCGCAAGTGCCGGTGTACGCGATCACGCCAGTCGAAAGCGAAATCAAATTTGGGGTGAAGGCCTCGGTGCCGATCGAAGGCGTTTTCGACAAGTGGGACGCCACGCTGACTTTTACTTCCACGGATTTGTCCACGGGCGTGCTGGAAATCAAAATTCAGGCCGATAGCGTCAATACTGGCAGCGGGCTGAAGGATGGAAAACTCAAGGGCAAGGATTTCTTCGACGTGAAGCAAAATCCGCTGATTACGTTTCGCTCGTCCAAAATTGTTCAGACCGGCTCCAACACCTTTGAAGTCGACGGAAACTTCACCATCCGCGGCGTGACCAGGCCCGAAAAGCTGGCGCTGGAGCTGGAGCGCAGCGGGGACGGAGTAGGCACGATTACCGGCGTGATGGCCTTCGACCGCAAAGAGTACGGGATGAACAGCGGCATTCCGTTTATCAAGGTCGCGGATCGCGTGGAGGTCAACGTCGATCTGCGTTACAAGCGCGTGAGCGGTCCGCCGCCGGTGCTGAAGCCGTAAATCGAAAAAGCGCCGCGGCGCGTGCTAGTGAATCGGCAGTTTTTTCTTGAATTTATTTTCGAGGGCTTGCAGTTGTTCGTTGGTCAGCTGTGCGTCACCGTCGAGCGTTAGCAGCAGGTGGCCGTCGCCGGCGTCGTGAAAGGCCACGTCCCGGATGATGACGTGGTCCTGCACTTCGGGGGGCAGCGTCGCGCCCAGGTCGGTGCCTTTTTGCACTGCGGCCAAAACCGTTTCCTGAATTTTGTCGCGCACCATATCGCCGACATTTCCAAAACGCAGCACCTCGCCCAGCGAGCCATCCGCTTCGATCGGGCCCAGCTCCGGCTTCAGCCGCAGCTCGGTGTGGCTCGGACCCACCGATGGCGTGAGTTTCAGTTGTAGCGTGGCGTTGCCGCCGAGCAGGCGCTTCACTTCGTCATTGCCGAAAAGTTTCACGCAGGCCCAGCGTTCGTAATGCAGGTGCACCACGGCGACGGTGGCGTTCGGCGGCGCCGGCAGCAGCGTCGCATCCTGAATCTGGATGCGGTCGGCGCAGCGCGAATTTTTGTCGAGTACCGCGCCCAGCACCGGGCCAATATTTTTTTGCAGGTCGGCGAGATCGGCGTTAAGGCTCAGATTCATTTCGTTCAAGTCGTGGTCCTTCCGCGCCATGCTGATCGCGCCCGAGGCCACGATGTTCAGTTCCTGCCCCTTGATGTGCAGCGGAATATTTACCGGCGGAATTTTGAAGGAGAGCTTCGGATCGTTGGCGCGCAGCGCGGGCACAGCGAGCACCAGCAGGGAAATGAGCGACGCGGCGACGAATTTCGAGAGTTGTTGCGGCACATTCGGGTGGCGCAACGCTGAAGCATCAGGCAGTGAAGTGTTTTTCATCCCCTAGGGTGGATGGCCCCGCCAGCACCGCGGGTTGCCTAATGTTCAATGTTGCCGGACGCCTAATTATAGGCTTCCGGCCCGCTTCCTCGCGTCAAAAATTATGGAACGCTGCGGAGCCTGTCGGTGAATACACTTTGCGTATTCGTGCGTCCTACACTACGGGATGCCGGAATCGCCGGGAGGTTGCGTGATGGATTACACCAAAAAGATTCGATTCGGACTGGGAAGCTTTTGCGCCGCGTTTTTGCTGCTTTCGGTGCTGGCGCTGCAGGTGGCGTCGCAGGACGCACCTAATTTTGTCGGCACCTGGCAAATGACCATGCTGGCCGGCGGGCAGGGTGGAGGCCAAGGCGGGCAAGGTGGCAACGGGCAGGGCGACGCACAGCCCGGCGATCAGGGTGAAGGCGGCGGCCGGCGCGGTGGCGGCGGCGGGCGCGGCCCGCAAACTCTGGTGATCGCCAAGGACGGCGACAACTACAAGGTGACCCACAAAACGCAGCGCGGCGATAAAACTTACGATGCCACCGTTTCCGGCAACGCCATTTCCTGGACCGAAGAGCGCCCCAACCGCGACGGCGGCACCATGAAAATCCAATTCAAAGCCACCATCGATGGCGACGCACTGAAGGGAACTTTCGGCGGCGGCCAATTCAGCCGTGAATTCACCGCGAAACGCTCGACCTAAAGGCGACGCTACGTACCGGAAACGTTGGCTTACGCCGGGATCTGCCATCCCTTATTTCTCAGCCATTGCCGCCACCCGCTGTAATTCTGTTCCGACTTTTCTTGTTCTGTGACCGGAAGCGCGGGACCTAACTTCCGCCGGCCATCCATGCAAATCGATTAGCTCGCGCAAGCGGCGGGCATTGCGCTGATGTACTTCTTCCATGCGCGGGTCGTAACCTCCGATGGCGCCCGAGGCAATCCCTTCTTCCCGCACGCGCAGGTCTTCACTGCGCATGACTAATAATTCTCGATGCAAATCGGCCTTCACTCAGCGTCCCGTCCCTGCTCGGTCAGTCTTTCGTGCGCGCGAAGTTTAAGCTACTCGTAGCGCAGCGCCACCACGGGATCTACCCGCGTGGCGCGGCGCGCGGGGAAATAATTGGCGACGAACGCGACGCCGAGCAGTACCGCGAATACGGCGACGAAGGTCGCCGGGTCAACGGCTTTTACGCCGAACAGCAGGCTGCTCAGCACGCGCGTGGCGGCCAGTGCTCCGATTAATCCCACACCGAGTCCGATGCCGACCAGTTGCATCCCCTGCGTGATGACGAGGCGCAGCACGCCGGTGGTTTGCGCGCCGAGCGCGAGGCGGATGCCGATTTCCCGGGTGCGTTCGGCCACGCTATACGCCATCACGCCGTAAATTCCGGCCATCGCCAGAATCAGCGCGAGCAGCGCGAAGGCGGAAACCAGCAGCGCGCGGAAACGCGGCGCGGCCACTGATTCCGAAAGCTCCGATTCCATCGTGCTGAATTTCGCCGGCACATCGGGAGAAATCGTCCGCAAATTATCCCGCAGCGTTCCGGTGATGGCGCCGGATGGCAGCGCGGTGCGCACCACGAAGCTCAGCGCGGTCGAGGGTTGCGGATGTTGTTCGTACGGCATATAAATTTCGGGCCACGGCGGCACCGCCGGACCGAACTGGCGCACGTTGCCCACCACGCCGACGAGGGTCATGGGCTGCAGCGAGTCCAGGCCGCAGTAAATTACGTGGCCGACGGGATCCTGATTCGGAAATGCCTGCTGGGCCAGCGCCTGGTTGATCAGCGCACTGAACGGCGCGTCGAACGTGTCGCGGTCGCTGATGTCGCGGCCACCGAGCATCGGAATATTCAAGGTGCGGAAATATCCGGGCGTGACCACCGACATCACCGCTTGCGGCCCGCTGATGCCTAGTTCATTTTCTGGCGGCAGACGATCGATCCAGTAGGTTCCGTCCGAAGAAGCCTGCCCGGGCAAGCCGCGCACACCCGCGAGGGAAGTAATCCTCGGAATGGTCGAGACCCGCGCGAGAAATTGTTTGTAGAGCTGCGTCGCGCGCCGCGAACTCGCCAAATCCGAGGAGGAAACGTTCGTTTGCATCACGATTATTTTTTCGGCGCTGAATCCCATTTGCACTTTCAGCAGCGCGTCGAAACTGCGCACCAGCAATCCGGCGCCGGTCATCAGCACCACCGAAACCGCTACTTCCGCGACGATCAATGCGCCGTGCAGGCGGCGCGCGCCGCGGCTGGACGAGCCGCGTGCGCCGGATTGCGCCAGGGACTGATTCAAATCGACGCCGGTCGCGTGCAGCGCCGGTGCGATGCCGAAAAGCATGGTCGAAATCGCGGCGGCCGAAAAAGTGAACGCCAGCACGCGCCAGTCGAGCCCGATTTCATTCAGCCGCGGAATATCGGACGGCGCGAGGCGCACCAGCAGCGCCGAAACCCAGATGGCGATCAGCAGGCCGAGCGCGCCCGCGGTCAGCGCCAGCAAGCCGCTTTCGGTGAGCATCTGGCGAATAATGCGCGAGCGGCTGGCGCCCATGGTGGTGCGGATGGCGATTTCGCGCGCGCGCCCGGTGGCTTTGGCCAGCAGCAGGTTCGCGATATTGGCGCAGGCGATCAGCAGCACCAACGCGACGGTGCCGAGCAAAAGGTAGAGCGTGAGGCGCACGTCCGAAACCATTTCGTCGCGCATCAGGACGACGGCGGCGCTCTTGCCTTCGTTGCTCGCGGGATATTGCTGCGCCAGGCGCGCGGCGATGGTGGTCATCTGCGCTTGCGCTGCGCCCGGCGTGACGCCTGGTTTCAGCCGTGCAATCACCCGGTAATTGTGGCCGCTGCGCGAAACGGTTTCCGGAACCACCGAATTCGCCGGATACCAGATGTCGGTCTTTTCCGGAAAATGAAAACCGGCCGGCGCCACTCCGGCGATCGTCAAGCTGCGATCGAAAACGCGAATGGTTTTGCCGATGGCGGCGTGCTCGCCCGCGAAATGCTGCTGCCAATAGGCGTGGCTGATAATCACCGCGCCGGATTTTCGTTCCTCTTCAGTGAAAAAATGTCCCGCGGCGGGTTGCAACTGAAAAACGTCAAAGAATTCCGGAGCTATTGCGGCGCAGTGCGCGTACTCGGACTGCGCGGCAGGCGCGGCCGCGCACTCGTCGTCTTCATAGTAGGCCATCGAATCGAAGGAGCTCGCTTGATCGTGCCAGTCGTGGAAATCGGGCGCCGAGACCGGTCCGTGGTTCCCGGATTTTTGCCACAACGACGCGAGGGTGACGATGCGGTCCGGCTCGTGATACGCGAGCGGGCGCAACAGCACGGCATTCACCACGCTGAACATTGCCGTATTCGCGCCGATGCCAATGCTGAGCGTCAAGATCGCGATGGCGGTTATGCCCGGCGCTTTGGCCAGCACTCGAATCCCGTACCGGATGTCCTGCCACAGATTTTTCATCGACGTCCTCGGCGTGCTCGTCTTCCAATCGACAGAGAGTACGCGGCGGTGCGCGGAAATGTTCCGTCATCGCCCGTGAAGCTTGGCTAGGTTGGAATCGATACAGGGCGCGTCACATGTAGGACGCGCGTCGCGCCTGCCCGCGGCCTACTACTGGTGTGCCTTCTGTGCGCGTCGGTCTACAAGGTTTATCGCGCTTCAACCCGCCGCTGCGGCCCCCCGCGCCATTGGTCTCGAAACTGCCTGTTATTTTCTACTCGCGATTCATCCGCTTGCATCGCGGACGAATGAAATATAAAGGAGAGGCTATGACGCGCGAGAGACTATTCGTTTTTGTGGCCGTGGTTGCAGCGGCGGTGAGCGGCGTCGCGGCTTGCGTCGGCGCGCAAGGTCCAAATTTTTCCACACAATATCTCTCGTTCAGCAGCGATGGCCATCTCCTGCGTGAAGTTCAACGCGAGGACCCCACCTCGGTGACGACGTTCCCGCGCATTCACGCCGTCGCCTATGACGCGGTGAGCGGCGAAAAAATCCACGCGCTGGATCTCGGTCCCGACACCCAATTCCTCGATGCCACCGCCGACGGGCGAACCGCGGTTATTTTGGTGAACAGCAGCCGGCCCGACCAGGACGTGCACGTTTCGCTGGTCGATATGGATACGGGCCACGCTCAGGATCTGCCGGCAAACTGGTTTAATGCCGACGATAGGGATCTGGAAGCGCAGATCTCCGCCGACGGCCGGCTGGTTTCGGCGTACACGACGTCAAGCACCGAAAACGAAATCGTCACAGTGTATGAGTGGCCGGGCAAAAAGCAGGTCGCCAGGCAGACTCACGGTTTTCCTGCCGGGGGAATCGCCTCGGGTGGCGTGACCGCTGACGGAAAAATTGAGTTTATGAACAATCGCACCGGCGGCGACGTGGTCGATCCGCGAACCGGTCGATTGCTGGTGAACGTTGTGCCGAACTCTTACCGTTCTGTCGACGGAGCGTGGGTCGTCGAATTTCCGAATCCAGACTACGGCGGCTCGTCGAAGACCATCCCGATCAAGAGCGGGCTGAACGGCGAACTCGCCGGCCAACTCGATATTAAAATCGCAAGCGACGACGAAGAGGAAGCCTGGGGCTGGGCGCGCGGCGCTTTCTGCGGAACCTCCGGCAGATTCATCGCCGCCTCGAAAGATACGGTGCAGGCCTTCGCGATTCCTTCCGGCAAAAAGATCGCGGAATTTCCCGCCAAGTCCTGGCAAGAGCCTGCGTCAGCAGGGGGTTCCAATCTGGTGACGGTTGCGTGCAGCCTGGATGGCCAGCGCGTGGCGATTCGCAACGGCGCGCGCCTGACCCTGCACGACCTGAAGTGAGTCATCGCGTCCTAAATTTCTTCTCCAGCCGTGCTGCCTATTTGACGCTTCGCAGCGTCCAATAAGCTGGAGACCGCCAATGGCCAGCCCCCTCCGAGCACCCGAAACCAAAGTGGAAGTCCGGCGCATGTTCGTCGCGCCGCGCGAAAAGGTCTTCGAAGCGTGGACCCAGCGCGAGAAGCTGGAGAAATGGATGTGCCGGTTTCCGCGCAACGAGACCCGGTACATCGCGTCCGACGCGCAGCCCGGCGCCGTCAGCGTGATGGAAGTCAAAACCGCGCAGGGCCAAACCTTGAAGCAGACCATCACCTACCGCGACATCGAACCGCCGAGCAAACTGGTCTTCCAGTGGGACTGGCAGGAATTTTCCGCCGCGGGAGAAAAAATCGACGAGGCCCACGACACGCTGGTCACCGTGGAATTTCAGCCGCGCGGAAATTTTACCGAAGTGATTTTGACCCACGAAGGTTTGCGCACCGCCGAGCAGCGCGCGCGGCACGAACGCGGCTGGATTGGCTGCTTCGATGCGCTCGCCGAAACGCTGAAGGCCCAGCACAGCGCTGCACCTTCGACGAATTGTGACGTCTTTTAATGAGCGGCCTTTCTCCGCAGATTGAGTTGGGGCGGATTTCACATCGAAGAGAGATCCTTCGTCGCCAAAGGCGCTGCTCTGGATGACGGCCAACTACGGGTTAGTGGCGGACGTGAATCTCGCCGGTGGGCTCGCGCTTCGGCCGCGCAATCCTTCCTCGCAGACCTCAGCGCTTGGCGAGATCCATCAGCACCACGTCCGCGCGCTCCTGCGCTCGTTCGAACACCAGATCGTGTCCGTCGGGGGAGATGTCAAAATCGCGAATGTTAAAGTCGTCAGGGAAGTAGGTCCACTGGCGCTCTTCGCCCGTCTGCAGATTCACTAGCCACACATTCTTGTGCTCGAGATCGCCTCGCAGACACATCAGCTCGCCTCTGTCTACGAACGGGATGTGTCGAGCCCCGCGGGTCAGCGTCAGCGGCGGCAGGGGATACGCGGAACCATCGGGCCCAACGGCTTTCAGCGAAAAGGTGGTGCCAACATCGGCTCCCGAATAAATCACGAAGGAGCCGTCGCTGGACCATGCCGGATCGACGGAATACTCCTGCACCAGCGTGGTGGGTGCGCCGCCATTCACGGGAATCTGCATCAGGTGCGGCACGCCGTGCTCGTTCACTGCCGAGGTGATCGACTGGCCGTCGGGCGCCCACGCGGGATCGCCCTGCAGGTCGAGCGCGTCGGTCACGACCCGCGGGTTCGTACCGTCCGCATGCATCGTGTACAAAAATGTTTGATCGTGTCGCCGCACCGAGAATGCGATATTTTTTCCATCGGCCGATATCGCCGGCCCGCCCAAGATTCGCGCTCCCGGACCACTCCACAATTCCGTGCCGGTTCCGTTCACTACTTTCCAGATACTTTCACTCGCGGTCGCTGCGGAAACGTACAGCAGATAGCCGGGGCCTAATCGCGGGGAAAATCCGGTGCTGGTGGTAAGCGAGATTCGCTCCGGCTCCGGCCCGCCAAGCGATACATGTACCATCGGCATGCGCCACAGCGTGCTCTTCGGGCTGGCGAGGGTCAGCGCCAGACGGCGGCCGTCGGCGCTGGCGGCGAGCGAGGTGTAGCGCTCGAGCCCGGAACTCAAACGGTGGGGAATTCGCCGCTCGACGTCCGTGCTGTAAAGCCACGGCCCCGACCCGTCCGGATCCGTTGCGAGGTACAGCAGCGTGCGGCGGTCGAGCCAAACTGGATGGGTCACCCGCGAATTGTGGGAGGTGATTCGTTCCGCATTTCCGCCGGCGGCGGGGATGCGCCAGATGTCCAACTTATCGGGAAGCCCACCCTGCACAAAATAAATATATTTCGCATCGAACGACCACAACGGAAAATGCGAATGGAGCCCGCTCGGCGCGGTAAAGATCGGCCGCCCCGGCGATGGCGGAAGACCATCGGAAACAAACATCGGATCTCCAGCGCCGGGCGTGTGGTAAACGAGGCGCGAGCCATCGCGCGACCACTCAAATTCCGCCGCGTCCTCGAGATAAGGTTTCGGCTCTCCGCCCAGAGTCGGCGTGGCCCAGATGCTGATATCCCCCGGGCCCGACCCACCTCCGGGCTTGCGAACCCAATAGGTGACGAAGGCGCCGTCGGGCGTGAAGCCCAGGGTGCGCACCGAGGGATTGACCAGTTCCGGCGCGGTCCCGCGCGTCAAATTATGGAATTGCCCCGAACCGACTTGCGTGACCCACACGTCCATCTTTCCGTCGCGGTCCGATAGAAACGCCACGAACTGCCCGTCGCGGGATACGGCGGCGGCCTCCTCCACTCCATCCGAGTCCGCAATCGTTTGTAATCGCGCGTCGACGATGGGGCTTTTCCAGAAATGCCCGGTGTGTTGCAGCCAAAGAAAAGCGCATATCGCGAGAACGGCTGCCGCTGCGGCGGACGCCAGGATGACCGGCGATCTGCTTCGAAGTTTTTGGATCACGGCCGCCGGCGGGTTCGCGGCAACGGCGCTCGAAGCATCCGCGTTCCCGTTATCCTGCGCCGCTCGAAGATTCCGGCTTTGCGTCCACGCGCCCAGCTCCGACCGAAAGGCGTAGACCGAACCGGCCTTGTCGTGAAGATGCCGGTGGACCGGCATCCCCTCCCGTTTTTCCCAGCGTTGCACGGTGGTCACGTCGCGGTTCAGGAATGCCGCGATTTCTTTCCAGGAATCGAGGCGGTCTTCGGGTGGTTTCTCGGTTAGCGGCGCGCTGGGGAGGGATTCGCCCATCAGGCTCCTGCTTGGCTCGTTTGCTGGGGAACGGTCGCGTGGATTGTAACTCTGCTGGTACGTCAACGGCAATGTACTGCATTGAGCGGCATTTCACTGAAATTGGGCGAGTTCCGCGCATCGCCGTTTGACCCGGGCTGGGTGCATCGTTGATGGTGGCGGCATGCTGAGTCTGAAATCGTCGAAACGCGATTCTTGGGCCGCAAAAACGCACCAATTTCAAATTTGGAGGAATTTCATGAAAGGCAAAGCTTTCAGCTGGGCAGTAGCGATTATGGCGGTCTTGGCGCTGGCGGCGGGTTCGGTGGCGCATGCACAACGCGCCAGATGCATGCGGTTTCACGGGACGGTCAATGACTACACGCCCGCGAGCACCGGCGGCCCGTGGGAAATGCGCGGCACCTGGAGCCTGGTGCTGCACGAAAATTCCGGCCTGGCCGATTTCTCGGCCGAACTGAACATGGAACAGTCCGACGAGGGGATCATCAACATGGCTATCGCCAAGGGCGACACTGCGGACCCCACGGTCGAATTCAACACGCCCGCGCTGCGCGGAGCGCACACCCACCACATCGTGCTGGAAGGTAAGTCGTTCACCAAGCTGGCGAATGGCGGGTATCAGGTGAGCGGCCCGATCAATCTGGTGACCAAAGATGGCACGCCCGCGCCGTTTGGGCAGTCTGCGCTGACGGTGGAGGTCACCGGCGGCAGCGTCATCAAGTTTTCGAACATGACCATGACGTTTACCGGCCCCGGCACCGGGCACTTCGGCATGCAGGCGATCCACGGCGTGGTGCGCAACGTCGTCGAGGAAGAGGAAGAGGCGCGCGCTAACGAAGCGCACTGACGTAGTGCACTGAGAAAGCGCGCTGACGAAGTGCGCCAACAAAGAGCGGCGCGCCCGGCACGGGCGATCTGACGAGCTGCGGCTCAATTTCCAGTTGAGCCGCTGCTCACTTTGATCTGCGCGTCGTGCGTCACCGCCGCATACTGCGGAGCCTCGGCCGAGATATATTCCGCTGTGCCGGGGCGTGCCCGACAAGGTGTGCCTTCACTGGATTCGGCAAGAACCATCGGGACTAAAAGCGGAAGACTGATGAGCACGATGAACGCGATAAACGGCGCTGCGATGACCTTCTCGAATTTGCCCTCCGCCGTCGGAAGGCGCACTTTGTCTGGACCGATCGGCCTTGCGTCCTAAATCTTTCGCAGAGAGACCAATTCCACCTTGGTCCCGTCCGGAGCGGTCATCGTATCCATTTTCCAGTCGATGGCTCCGGGTTTGCAGTTACTCTTTCCGGCCGGCCGCACTTTCGTGACGTGCGCGGTGACGATCCAACCCGCGGGCAAAACGGTTAGGTTCCCGCTCATCACCGGCCGGGCCAATTGGAACTCGACGCGATCGCCGACCTTCGAGGATTCCGAATCGGTTGTGGTGTCCACCAGAAGCTCCAGCTTCTGACCTCGTTCGAGCTTCACCGTGGTCGTCGCGGTTTGCTGCGCGGACACTGGCAGCACGTCCTGCGCCAGGACGCCCGCGAAAAAAATAACGGCCAGCGCCAACCGGCCCAATACCCGCCCGATCCTTTTCTTCCAGTGCCATACTTTCGCGCCCATATTCGGCCCCGCCTCCCGCTGGCTGTCGTGGTCTGCAGCTCAACGAAAAACAGGATGGAGGAACGGGCTGTCGCGCGGGCGAACGACTGGGACACTTTCCCAACTGTCCCAACGATTACACTTGAGATTGCCGTCGAGCACGCTATTTTATTCGCGTAGGACGGAGCGCGGGTATACTGCGCGTATGGAGTCGTTTGTTAGAAAGAATTGGCATCTCCTGTTACCAATCGCAGTGATTGCCCTCGTTTTTCTGTTCCGTTTCGTGGTGTCTCGAGTAGTGAACGCTCCGTAAGAGTCGCACAGCGGGTCGCTATTTCTTGGTGTCGTGGCCTTCCAGCACGGTGGTCCAGGTGGCGCCGTCGGGCGACGTTTCGAATTTGAATTTGTAGGCCGTGGGCGAAACCACTTTCATGGTCAGCCGTCCTTTGACCGTCTGGGGACCCATCGTCGTCTCGCTCAGCCAGGTCCAGGTGTCGCCGTCCAGGCGGCCCTGGGCGTGATCGGCTTCGCCCAGGGAATTGAACGAATCGTAGGTGTACATTTTGCTCTCGCCGTCGTAGCCCATGTAGGCCGTCTCGACGCCGTGGCCCATGGCGCCACTAAATTCGGAGTGAGTCACCAGAAAAAATCCGCCCTCCATCCACGCGACGCGGTTGGAGTCGGTGAATTTGCCGCCCGGGCTCAGCGGCCCCGCCTTGATCTCGCCTTCCGCGTCCCAGGTTCCGGCGAAGTAGTTGAGTTTTTTCAGCTCGGGCGCGGGCTGCAGCTGGGCGTAGGCGGAAAAAGCGAGGCAAAGCGATATCGTTACGCAGAGGGGCAGAGTGAAGCGCGTCTTCATGGTGGCTCCTCGAAATTGAATTCAGATCTGAGCAACGGCCAAAAACGAATGGGCCGCGCGAGGCACTGTAGCATATTCGCCTTTTGTTCGCCTACGATTACAAGACGCGGCTTCCTTTCATGTTCGCAATGAACTAGGGTTGCGCCACGGAGTCGGCTGATCCTGCTGGCGGTGGGAGGGAAGATGCTGCAAGTATTTTTCGCGGTGCTGGCGCTGGTGGCGGCGTCGATCCACCTGGCATTTTCACCGAAGCGCCGCAGCGGCGCGGCCGGCGTCGTCGGCACCTACCTGGTCTACTTGCTTTTTATTTATGTGGGACTGATGGGATTGTTCACCGCCTACTATCACGTCTTCCAGTCCGCGAAAGCTTCCGCTTCCATCGGCTGGGCGCCGAGCCCGTTCGAATATGAAGTCGGGATGGCCGACCTGACCGTCGGCGTGCTGGGCGTGCTGTGCCTGATTTTTCGCGATAATTTTTGGCTGGCCACGGCGATCGCGGAAGCGGTGTGGCTGCTGGGCGATGCCGTAGGCCACATTCGGGAAATGATGTTGCGCAACAATCACGCCGAAAACAACGCCGGGATATTTTTGATTTTCGAACTGGCCATGCCGGTGCTGATCCTGATTTTAGTTTTCTACCACCGGCGTCTGACGCGCGGCGGCGAAAACTAGCGCGGCCTGATTTTTATTCGCATCGGAAGACTCACGACTTGCCCCAAAACGCGAAAGTTACCGCGCCCACCAGAAACAGAAACGAGACCGCGTAGTTCCAGCGGATCTCTTCGCCCAGATAAACCCAGGCGAAAACGACGAAGACGCACAGCGTGATCGCTTCTTGAATGATTTTCAATTGGAACCCGGTGAATTCGCCGTAGCCGATGCGGTTCGCGGGAACTTGAAAACAATATTCGAAGAACGCGATCAGCCAACTGGCGACGATGGCGGCGATCAGCGGCGCTTTGCGGTATTTCAAGTGCCCGTACCAGGCAAAGGTCATGAACACGTTGGAACAAATCAAAAGCAGCACGGTTTTCATAACAAATCGACGATATCACGAGTGCACGCTGACGAATTCCGCGATGAAACTCCGTCTCCCGCGCCCGGCTCCGCTGGACACCGCAGCAAAGGGAATTGTCATCCCGAACGCAGTGAGGGACCTGCTTTTTACGCGCTACGTTTTGGCACAGACCCGGAAGACGCCGTGTGGTTGAAAAGGGTGTGAGCCGCCACGCAACGGCGCATTTTGGCGAACTGATACGGAGAGCTGACACGGCGTAAAAAGCAGATCCCTCAACGCTAAAGCGGTTCGGGATGACCGGGTGCACGCGAGTGCTTAAGACTTCAAAGGTGGGAGTTTTTTCAAAAGCTTTCGATTTTAGGATTTTCGCTCCCGGGCCAGCGGCTCAATCCACTGTTGAGCCGCTGGGCACAAAAATCAGCGGAGTCTCACGGCTCGCCGTCCTCACGGATAACTAACCACCGTCACCGGCGTATCCGGATTCGCAATGGTCGATGACCCTCCCGTGCCGTTGATCACGTTTTGAATCCCGCCCGATCCCGCTGTCGACAAGAAAATCGTCAGCAAATCGTTCATGCTGCCCGCCGGCAACGTCTTGGGCACCTCGAACGCGTTCGCCGCAAAAATGGGGACACCCTGATTGAAGAAGCTGTAGCTGCCCAGACCGTAGCCCTTGAAATTCTTCACATTGTTAGCCACTTTGAAAGCGGCCCAGCCATTCACGCCCGGCGATTCCATCCAGGCCGCCTGGCTTGGCGGGTCGTAGGGCATTTCGTTCTGCAGGAAAATGTCGGTCCCGTTATTTCCGTTCCAGATCACTTCATATTTTTGGTAGTGCTCCACGAACAATCCGTACGCGGTCACATTGTCGCCATTCACTACCAGGCCAGTGTCCGCGGTATTCACGGTCCAACCCACGCCGGTGCCGTGATCCGCGCGCCAGGCCCAGACATCATCCAGAATCGCGCTGTTCACATTGACGATCATGCTGACCGTCGCGCTGCCCGCCTCGGCGCCGCCGATGCGGAAAAATACATCCTGATACGCCGAAGGATCGGCGGCCGCGCCCGGATCGCCCAGCAGCGACAGAATCGTCCCGGCCTGCAGCAGCACCGGTGAATTCTGCGGACCCGCGTCAAAAATAATTCCGGAAACTTCCACGCCGCGGGAACTCAGCACGCGCATCGACGCATTTCCGTTCTGCGGAATCAGCGTGGGGAATCCCAGCCCGAGCACGACCGTGTCGGGGTAGGGAACAATGATCGCGCTCTCCAGGTTGTAGACTCCCGGCGCCAGAATCAGATTCTTGCCCAGCAGCAGCGCCAAATTAATTCGCGCCGCGCTGTCGGTCGGTTGCGCCACAAAAAAATTGTCGATGCTGATGGACGATCCCGGCGTGCTGCCTGCGGCCCACGACGCGCCCGAAGAATCCCGCTGCACCGCCGGCACAAACACCCGGTACTTCCCATTCGCATCCATATAAAGGTAGGGCTCTTCGCGGGTCACCGGGCTGGTGGCCAGCGTGGTGTACGGTCCGCCGCACGCGCCGCCGGGAAAGCACTGCGCCGGCGCACCGACTACTCCGGAAAAAACTTGGTTCCACACGCCGTTGGTCCACGAATCGATGTTGCTGTTGCGCGTGACCCACTGTTGCTGCGAGCCGCTGATGATCTGGCTGGTGGCGAATTGCGAATCGGCGATGAACCCGCCGCTGGCGAACGATGGCTGGGTGCAATAATCAAACAGCGTAACCTGCCCGTTGACCTGCACGCGGCGCAGCGGTGCGGCCTGCGACACGGCCCAGAATTCGCCGAAGTAGCAGCCGGCATTTGGATTGGTCACGTTGATCGTCAGATTCGAAACCGAGCGCCAGAAATTCACCAGCGCGGTGCAGCTGCCGGCGATGCACTGGTTGTACGAATCGATCGATCCGTTGATCACCACGTCGCCGGGATTCTGGCCGAGCCCCGCGACCGAAGTGTAATAGCCCACCTGAAAGTTCAGCGGCGTCGCCGCCGAGCCGTACGTGCCGGGCTCGAAGAGCAGCGCGTAACGCTGCGTCCCGAACTGATTGTTTACCTGCATGCTCGACACTTCATCCACCGTGGCCTGGATCGTGCTCACCGGCATGTCCGGCGTAAAAGTATAAACATTGGCGCCGAAGTTCGGTGCGCTGGTCGACCATCCCGGATGGCCTATCGCCGGCGACGCCGGCAAACTGCACGCCGTCACCATCAGCGCCGCGATCAGCAAAATTCCACGCAGAATTCCTGTCGTCTTGGACATTTTCTCTGCCTCCTCAAATTGATTCGGAATAGCGCGCCTAGCCAGCAAATTGTTCAGGGCCGTGTCAGCAAACCGTGGAAGTCGATCTCGCAAAGGTTGAAGTGATCAAGCCGCCTGACCGGAATACGTTAGAAATGAGTGCCACGGCGAAGCTGGGGAGAATGCCGCGAGCACAATTGTTGGGGGAATCGGAAATCTCAAAGTGAACAGCAGCAATCTTTACCGCCGCGCCCCGCTTTTGGCCATACAGTGTTTCCTGTAGTACTCGCGCGCAGCCTGTTGTGCAGTTAATAAACTTAGTACTATTGTCCTCTTCGAGCCCAGCATCTATTCTGGGTCCGCAAGCGTCTACCCCATCCCTGACATTTCGCAGGAGGCCCCATGCATGAACGGCGCCGTTGTCAGCGTTTCGATTTAAACGTCCCGGTGAAAGTCTACGGCCGTACCCCGCGCAACATTCCCTTTCGCGCGACGACCGCGACCATGACCATCAGCAAATTCGGCGGCCTGCTGGACATGAAGCCGCGCGTGAAGCTGGGCCAAAAAATGCTGATTGTGAACAGTTTTACCGAGGAAGAACGCGAGTGCCGCGTGGTCTACGTGGATTCGAAATCGCGCGGCCGCCATAAAGTCGCCGTCGAATTTACCAGCGCGACTGGCGATTTCTGGCACGTCTACAGCCCTCCGGCGCGCCTGGAAGTAGCGCTGCGACCGGTCGACCTGATCGGTGCGTTGTCCAACACCTAGGCAAGGTACGGCAGTGCCGCGCCCGCACCTACGGCGCTCTGCGCGTTTTTTCCATTTCGTACGCCGCCCTCACGGGCGGGGCTAACCCCTGCCGCGCCTACGGCGCTGGATTGCGGCGAAGTTGCGGCCACGGCGCCGGATTCCGCTGGTCCTTTATATACGTTCTGATATATACGTTCCGAAAGCAGGCGACCGCCGCGGCTGCGACGCCGCAACGCAAACGCTCCGCCGAGAACCTTTGGAGTGCGGTGGCTCTGCCACCGCTTTTGACCAACCCGCGTCATCGATAAAACCACAGCGCGTAGCGCCATCACCTAACCGGCACGCCCCCACTCAGCGGCCGTCATTCTGAGCGCAGCGAAAAATCTCAACCACTAATCCGCACGAGAATCAGGACGAGGACAACTCGCATGTTGCGTAACTCTGCGCCGGGCCAGCGTGGGCGAGATACTTCGCTGCGCTCAGGATGACGAATGACCCCTCGATCCATTTCTACTCGATGACCGTGCGTTCCTCCGAGAAGAAATACTCGCACTTCTTCGGGTCGGTGAAGCGCTCCTCATCTGGCTGAATCACGTTGCGGTACGACGGCGAATTGCCAAACGCATTGAATCCCGCGATGTCGTCGAACCACAACTCCACGATTCCGTCCGTGCTGCCCAGCGTCGGGCCCGCGGGATGATCGCCGGTAATAAAACACTGTGTGTATTTTCGTATGTACCGTTTCACGTCCGGCTGGCTGGCAAAAAGCGGCGCGTGCACGTCGCGCCAGTGTATGACGTATTGCTCGTGCGTCATATCGGACCGCCGCCGGCTGAGAATGTGGACCTTTAACATTGTTTTTCTCCCGTGATGGGTGATGGATGCTGCGGGCGCTCGAACGGTGCGGAAAATTACGAAGGTTCAGTTGGACGTTTTTGCGGTTTTATCTTGCCGCGCCATTTCTTCTTCCATCGCGCGGATGCGGAATTTCTGCACTTTGCCGCTGGCGGTCATCGGAAAGCTCTCCACCACGCGAATGTGCTGGGGAATCTTGAAGTGCGCCGCCTTACCGCAACAGAACGCGCGGATTTCCTCCGCGCCGGAATTTGCGCCGGCCTTCAGCCGCACCCAGGCGATCACGATTTCTCCCAGCCGTTCGTCCGGCAACCCCAGCACGCAGGCCTCGGCGATTTTCGGGTGGGTCTGCAGCAGATTCTCAATTTCCTTGGGCGAAATATTTTCGCCGCCGCGAATGATCATGTCCTTGGCACGGCCGGTGAGGACCACGTAGCCATCCTCGCGCATCATTCCGAGATCGCCGGTATGCAGCCAGCCGCTCGCGTCGACGGCTTGACGCGTCGCTTCCGGCTCGCCGTCGTAACCCTTCATGGTGAAGTAGCCGCGAGCGCAGACTTCGCCTTGCTCGCCCAGCGGCACCGGTTCGCCGCTGGTCACGTCGGCGATTTTTATTTCGGTGTTGGGCATGGTTCGGCCAATCGTGGTGGAGCGCTGCTCGGCGCTCGATTCCTTGTCACACATCGTCACCGTCGGCGACGATTCAGTCTGGCCATACACGTTATAAATGTCCGGCGTCCCGAATTTCTGCTCCAGGCGCTGAATTAATTCACTCGAACACGCTGCGCCGCCGGTCAGCAGGACACGTATGGAGCTGAGATCGATGCGGTCGAAGTCTGGCTGCTCCAGCAACGCGAGGTACATCGAGGGAACCGCGAGCAGCGCCGTGATTTTCTCCTGCTCGATCGTCTCGAGCGTGGCCCGAGGATCAAACATCCGCGAGGGCAGCACGAACGCCGCGCCCATAAGCAACGCGCCGAGAGAAGTGACCGTGTAACCTGCGCAGTGGTACAGCGGAAAAGTCTGGCAAACGCGATCGTGCTCCGTCAGGCCCAGACCTCGCGCGGTCAGCTGCGCGTTGTTCACCAGGTTGTGATGCGTCAGTTGCACGCCTTTCGGACTGCCGGTGGTGCCAGAGGTGTACTGCAGATTGACGACGGCGTGCGGCTCGATCGATGTGGTCGCCAGGGTAACGCCGCTGGCCGCATCAATCATCGCCTGCCATGATTCGGTGCCGATGCGAACGTCGTGCCGCAGCTGCGACGCGCCGTCGCACGCCTCACCGCCGCACGCTTCCCGCAAAATCGCGTCGTAATCCGCGCGCGCGCAATTCGGGAAATGAAAAATCGCCGACATCTTCGATTTGCGCAGGATGTAGCCGAGCTCCGCCGCGCGATACGCGGGATTCACGCTGACCAGCGTCACGCCAATGCGCGGGCAAGCCAGCTGCAACAAAATCCACTCCGCGCAACTCCCGGCCCAAACGCCCACGCGGTCGCCAGCCTGCAATCCCAGCGCCGCCAACCCACGCGCCGTTTTTTCTACCTCTTCGTGCAGTTCGCGGTACGTCCAACGCACGCCCTCTGGCCGCGCAACCA
>Ga0209530_1000187_pt1 | contig 53602 bp, 45 predicted proteins | sample BlaSpr_A8_Ref_O1_FD_187987 | JGI IMG/M metagenome (GOLD analysis project Ga0209530, IMG submission 187987) | Forest soil microbial communities from Thunder Bay, Ontario, Canada - Black Spruce, Ontario site 2_A8_Ref_O1 (SPAdes) (version 2) | ecosystem: Environmental > Terrestrial > Soil > Boreal...
CCGGCAGGCCAGGACCTGGCGGACCGGCTGCTCACCGTTGTCACCGACGGCCTACGGCCCCGCCCCTGACCCGGCGCCCGGCCCGCTGGCCCGCCGTAACCGGCCTGCCACACGCAGAACTTCCTCCGAGCGCACTTCCGGCACTGCAACGCGCAGCGGAACACCCGCGCATGCCGACGGCTACGTGCGCTGGATCGGGACCCGTGTCTGGCGGGGGAGCAGGGTCCAGGCCGTGGACGGCTCGACAGATGTGGGGAAGAGCCGCCTGGCCGTGGTCCTACGCTCGGAGGTCGTGCCGGCCACACGGCCGGGAGCAATCCTGACCGCGCGGCCGGCGGCCCTGGCTGGCCTCAGGCAGGCTGCGCGGGCCGGCACTACCGGATCGGCCATCCCACGTCTGGCTCCGCCTGGCTGCTTCCGTCTTGCTGCGGCGCAGGGCCGTGGCCTGCACGGTGGAGGGTTCGCGAAGCCGGGCCTCGATGCGGTTGTCGGTGATCTGCGCAACAGTCTCATCGATGTCATCGAGCGGGTCCCAGGCATGGAATTCGCTTTGCTTATCGGTCATGTGATCCCCTCCCGGGGAGGGCCTTCCGTTGCGGCGGGAGGCTGCTCGATCCATGTGACGTCCCTGTCCAGGATCTGGATTGCGCGAGCGCGGCGTCACACACGCGCGCCTGCGGACTACTTCGCGGGACCTGCCCAGCTCCGTGGCGATCTCGTCGTAATCAAGCCCGCACGCAGCCTCCGGGCGCACAGCGCCAGCTACCGCGCCGCGTCCTAACGCTGTCCCGTGTTCTCTTATCGCGGTGGCCGCTGCGGGCCTGCTGTTACCGGAGGGGTTCAGCCGCCGCCGCCCACAGCCGGGCTACCGCTCCGGCTACGACCAGGGCTGAGCCGGCGGCGATCCTCGGCCTGCGCCGCTGCACGGCCCGGGCCACCCGCGGGACATTGATCCAGGTGGTCAGGGCTTCGTTGGCGATCGCGAGCGCCGTCAGCCGCCGCGGGTTGCGCAGGCCCGACCGCACGCCGAGGACCATCCCCACGACCGAGAAAGCAAGGTTAATAAGGGCGGCCTGCGACCGCTGACGGGCTGTGGGCGGCGCGGCGGTAGCCGGCACCTCTATGCCACGCTCGCGCAACAGGTCCTTTTGCTGCTCGATGTTCTTTTGCTTCTCGGCCCGGGTCGGCGCTTCGGTGCCAAGGCCCCACGCCACCAGCCCGGAGCCAGCAGCGCTTGCCCACGCTGCCAGGGCCCGCTGCCGGCGCCCGGCAGCCCAGTGCCCGGCCCCGACGGCGGCCTGGGTAACAACGGGGATGACGGGGGACACCCATTCGAGCGTCCCCGAGGGCCTGGCCCCGTCCAGAACGGACATCAAGGCCACCCGCCGCAGCAACCGGTCACCGCTGTTATCACGAGCCATCCCGTCATTGTCGCCCAGGCGGCACGAGTGTGCCAAGCTCCCGGGCTGCCGCCACCCGGACGCCGCCGCCCGGCGCGGGGCCAGGGCGCCGATGCCCAGGTCCGACCGCAGCACCGGCGACTCAAGCTCGAACCCTGGTGATCCCCATCCACTACGAGCCAACCTGGGTAAGGCACAAGGCCAGGCCGCCCACGAAGAGATGGCTCAGATCCGATGGCAGACGATCGCCGGGAACGCGAAAAATCCTTGCCCGGATCATTGCCCCCCATATGCCCGGTGGCTTTCGCTGCCCCATGAGTGCTTGCCGGGCAATGCGACGAGCGTCATCAACGTGACCGTGACGAAGATTCCACTCCGCCTCGATGGCATCCGCCGTGGCTCGGTCAAGAGGCGTGCCTTCCGCGCGCAGCCACGTCACGTCGGCCGCCAAGACATCGTCGAAGCCCTGGTCGGCGGCGAGGAGCGCGCGGCTTCGCCCAGCGTGCCGGTGAAACGATCGTTCTGCGGCGGCGACCGACGTGAGCCCGTCCGATATCTCCCGCAGGGCTTCGTTCCAGGATGCGCTCCCGATGAGCGCGTCGATGCGATCAAGCCGGGCATCAACCGATCCCGGGAACAGCTCACGAGCGAGCGCAGTCCACTCCAATGCGGCTGGCCAGTTCGCCTCGTGAACGGCGATATCCCCCATGAGGATAACGGCCTTCGGATGGTGGGCGTCAGTCGCGAGTACCGACTCCAGGACCGCCCTGGCATTTACGAAGTCATCGACATAGTGGAGCTGTTCGGCGAACTCGGCTCGATGATCGTTCCCGAGTTCTGCCGACCATGAGCCAGCCAGATCGAGAGCTGCCTGGACCGCCCCCCAGATGGATCTATCTGAGTCCTCGGCGAATCTCTCCAGCGGAATCCTTGCGCCGAGATATCTCTCTACCCACAAGTCGAAAGCAGCGGCTGCATCCTGGTGGTGCTGGCGGTAGTACGCGACGGCCGCGGTGACCAGCCAGTCATGCGCACGTGCTTGTGCATACTCCTCACCGCGTGCGTGCTCATCGGGCGCCCACCGATCGCGGCCGCGCCGGCCCGTGGCATCCCATGCGTGGGCGACCTCGTGAGCCAGCGCCTCGGCCTGAAAGAGCCACAGAATGGGGGCCAGCAGCTCGGGGACGGCGACCCTCCGAGGGTCATAGACGTACCCGAACAGGTCTATTTCTGCTGGGCCGCTGCGCCAGCGGCCGCGCAGGGGAGGCGTCCAGACCGGACCCTCCTCGTATCCTGGACGACCAGTCATCGGATCGGGCTCGGCTCCGTCTTGCTTCATATCGTCTTCCAGGCGGCCGAGCCGGAGATGAACGCTCCGGAGTTCGGCCCCGATGCGGGCTGGGAACGTCGACAGCAGCCCGCGAACGTCCTTTGCCGACAGCGGCTGGAAGACCCCGGGCAGCTGATCATGCACCACGACGTCGACGGTCCAGTAAGCATCCGCTGGCACGTTGCGGTGGGCTGAGGCCGGACGAGCGCGCCGGTCTTTGTACCGGCGCTTCCGCCTCAGACGATCCTCGATGACCCAAAGAGTGTCGGCCTTCCTCGACGCGTCCGAGAACTCCCATCTCCGCGCCTCTTCGAGATCGCGTCGAGTCTCGTGAATGCTTCGTGCCACCCGATGATGGTATTAGCCCACAGTCCGCAGACCGATTAGGCCGCAAGATGCGGTGATTTCGCTGGTGATCTGGGTCTTTCCCCGGGTCCTGCTGGCTTGCGGCCCGCCCGGTCCAGGCGCGCATGATCTCGGCGGCCAGCCAGTGCCCGCGGATCTCAGCCTCGGCGACGACGGGCATTCCGTTGAGCGGGCGCAGCGGGTCGGCGCCCCGGGCCAGGTCCTGCTGCTCGACTGCGAGGTGAGCGGACGACCATGTCATGACGGGAGCATTCTGGGCCGGGCCGGGCGGAAGTGCAGAGGTCACGGTAACGCGAGCGGCGGGACGCGGCCGCGGCCTGCTCCCGCGGAGGCTGGCCACGTAGTTGCGGACTACCGGATAGGAGATGCCTGTCATCCCGTGCTCGGTGACCCCATGTCCCGGATCGCGTTCTTGAAAGGGTCGAGTCGAGATGTTCGCGGCGGCTGCGGCCTGCGCGGAGCCGGGACCGGCGATTGCAGGGCTTGCAGCACTGTCCGGCGGTGAACACCGTAACGATCGGCCAGGGTGCGATAGGACAGCCCGGGTTCGGCGGCGCCACTGCGGATGGCGGCGAAGAGCGCTGTCTTGGCCGCCCTGCCGGTCCGGGCCGGCGCGCGGCCCCTGGGGCGGGGCCGTGCCCTGCTGCGGTCCCTGATCGGCGGGAGATGGTTCGCGCGCCAGTCGGCGGATGTAAGAGCCGGTGCTTTCTCCGGTCACGGGCCGGGGCCGGATCGGCAGCGGGCGGGGCCTGCCGCCGCCGCCTGATACGGCTGTAGTCATGCCTGCCCGCGCGGCTGGCGGGCGGCGGCGTGGTCGACCTCGATGGTGTCCAGCAGCTTCCTGGTGATCTGCTCGCTGCCGTCCAGGATCGCCTCGATGGCAGCGCCGCGGAATTCGCTGGCAGGGAGCCGTGGTCAGCCATCGATTTCCTCCGCAAGACGCCACACCTGACTGGTCTTATCGCCGCTCGCTGTGGCGAGCAGGCGGCCGTCGGGGCTGAACGCAACGCCCTCCACCGAGCTGGTGTGGGTGATCTGAAGCAGCTGTGCACCGGTGCTGGCGTCCCAGATCCGTGCGGTGCTGTCCCTGCTGGCGGTGGCGAGCAGGCGGCCGTCGGGGCTGAATGCCACGCCCATCACCCCATTGGTGTGGGTGATCTGAAGGAGCTGTGTGCCGGTGCTGGCGTCCCAGATCCGCGCGATGTTGTCGTCTCCGGCGGTGGCGAGCAGGTGGCCATCGGGGCTGAATGCCACCCCCATCACCCCGTTGGCATGGGTGATTTGAAGCAGCTGGGCGCCGGTGCTGGCGTCCCAGACCCGCGCGGTCTTGTCGTAGCTGGCGGTCGCGAGTCGGCGGCCACCCGGGCTGAACACCACACACCGCACCCATCCGGCGTGGGTGATCTCAAGCAGCTGGGCGCCGGTGCTGGCGTCCCAGATCCGCGCGGTGCCGCCGCCGCTGGCGGTGGCGAGCAGGCGGCCATCCGGACTGAACGTCACGCCCCGGACGCAGCCCGCGTGAGTGACCAGGAGCAGCTGGGCGCCGGTGCTGGCGTCCCAGATCCGCGCGGTGTCATCGCCGCCGGCGGTGGCGAGCCGCCCGCCCACTGGATCGAAGGCAACACCCCATACGCTGCTGAGCCGACCGCCGCCGGTCCGTACCCGGAGCAGCTCCCGGCCGGTTAGGTCTACCAGCAGAGCTTGCCTGCCGTTACACGCGAGTGCCAGATGGTTGCTGTCAAGGCTGAAGGTGACCGCATTCACGCCCTTCGGGGCGCGGATCGTTGCCAGTTGGACCGGATGGTCGCTGACCGGCGCAGAACGGCCCAGCTCGCGACGTGCCCGGTCGGCGAGCTGCGTGCTGTCCTTGTAACTGGGCTCGATCTCCTCGAGAGCGGCGAGCTCACGCAGAGCCATGCACCAATCACCCTCACCGAAGCGGTGGAGTGCCCGTTGGTATCCTTCCTTGAGGGCACGGGCGCGCTGGATTGCCTGAAGTTCGAGATGTGCTGAGCTGATCAGATGATCAGGGTCAGGCGCATCTGGTGCGAGGGTCTTGAGGCGTTCGCCGACGGCCAGGACGGCCTGCCACTTCCCGCCACGCTGCAGTGCGGCTGCCTCGACCCGCAGGGAGGCAATGGCCTGTTCGTTGCGCGCCTGCTTTACCAGGAGCTGCGCATCCAGGTACCCGGGTTCGGCGGCCACGACCGCGTCCAGGTGCTCGATGGCCTCTTCCCACTGGCCAGCTTGCGCGGTGGCACGCCCGGCGGTGTAGAGGGCAGCGAGCCGCTGCCCCCGACGCGCCTCCTCCAGCTTGCGCGCGCTGTCCTTGTAACCGCTGCCGTTGGCCGTTAGCGCGCGCAAACCTTCGACCGCCTCATCCCAGCGCTCGGTGTACAGGGCTGCGAGGGCCTGAGTGTAAAGATCCTCCGGCTCACCCGCACTGTCCCTGGCAACGTGCCCTGCTAGTAGGTCAGCAGGCACGGATTCGCTTCTCGTGCCCTGCCTACCGGCTGGCGGGCCCGGCAGATCGAACAGGAGATTGTCGGCGGAACGCATGTACAGGACAGGGGTGCCCCACTCCAGCGATCCCGGCAGCGCTAGCCGGATAGCCCGGCGAGCCTGCATCACGCACCGGTCGACCGACGGCTGGTCAGCGAGTTCTTCGTAGAACGTGCGACTGAACTCCAGTGCCGCCTTGTCGGTGATCTCATGCTGCATCGCCAGCACCGCCGGCACACCACGGCGGATCAGCGCCCCCGCCACGCTCGAGAAAATATCCAGCGCGTTCGCCCGACCGGTATCGCAGGCATTAAGCACCACCAGCCGCAGCTCCGGATACCCGCGCAGCAGCATTGCCAGGCTGTCCGCCCCCAGATGGTAAGTAGAGTCACCGTCGTCACCAGCGAGGGCCAGCGTCCCCTCCTGGGCCGCCGCGTCGAAGCCACCATGACCGATGAAATGCAGCACGTTCCAGCTACCGTGACGCATAGCCATCCACAGATCCCGCCATGTCTGGCCAGGAACCCAGTCCAGCTCGATCCGCCCGGCCCGCTGCAGACCGCTCAACGCTTCGTGCAGGCGCTGCCGCTCAGCCGCGATCGCCAGCGTTTCCTGATCACCGGGCCGCGCGGCCATGCCCAGGACCCGCAGTGGCCCGGTGACCTGCAACGGCCCTACCGGAGTCGGCACCTGCGGATACCGAACCAGCGGCGCGCTCAGGCAGACATAATCGTCGTCACGGGAGTCGAACAAGAACTCCCAGGGCAGACGAGCGAGCTCCGGCGGGCGGACCTGAAGCACGACGCGCAGTTGCCTGCCCTCACGGTCGGCCTGGTGACGGCTGGCCGCAAGCATCCCGCGGCCCGGTCCGGCCAGCACCGCATCGAATAGCAGCCCACCCAACTGCTGAACGGGCCGTTCCTCATCAGTAGGGCTGCGGCGCACCGTAGCCGATGAGGCGATCACAGCATCGGGAATGCGCGCTGCCAGAGCCTCCAGCTCATCTGCGGGCAGCGGCAGTCGCATGGCCGCGCTCATCTCGCCACCATCCGGTGCGCGCAAGGCCACCTCGTAGCCGCGCGCGGCGCTGCCACTGATCTCGACCCGGAAATCCAGAGTCCCCAACAAACACCCCTCGCCCGATAAGGACTAGTCACCATTCCAGGCCGGTCAGCAGACAAGACTGACGATCCATGGGTCGCGCCCGCCGACGGCACGAACCACTCTCCAAGTCATCGCATCGCATCGGGCGCGGTCTACCGGTGTACTCAGCGGGCACCCTGACGGTAATGCCACCGCACCGCTAGCTTAACCAAGCACAGCCCGCACCGCACAGGATGCTCTATACACAAGGATGAATCCGGCTAACGCGCTCATTTGCACAGACGCCGACTCTGCACGGGCTCGCCTGTTTTTACCGCATATGCGAACAAATAATGATCAATCTCGCGCTCCTGGGAGCGCGTACATCTGCGAGTCTGGAGTTCATCATAACGGCGGCTATCTGGAGTGTCTTGTCTATCGCGCCTGGTAAATGGGCGTTTCTGTGGCATGGACGTGTCAGCGACGGACAGTACGCGCGGGACGCAAGGGAATTAAACGGGGCAGCGAGAAGGGGCATGCGCAAGTCACGCGGGTTGGATTACTTCCGGTACGAGGTGGACACCGCTCAAGATAACGTGTCCTCGCCGAGGGCTGAGAGCTCCGGCGTTCACGGCGAAGACACCAAGAACTGGACTCCAGATAACGGCGGCACTGTGCGCGTATGCGTCTGGGGCGGTGAGCGCAACGTTTCCTCATCACGGCGGTGCGGACATGCTTGTCAGCGGATAGCTTTATCTGTTACACCATCCGTGAAGCCCAGGCCACTGAGGGAGAAGCCCGCTATGCGGAGGCCGAAGCTCCGGCGAGCCGCTGGGTGCTCACTTGCCGGACTGGTTTTCCACCGAGGCCGGGTTCGGCGGGAGTACGGCTTCGTCGAGTTCGGAGCGCCAGCGCTGCTCGGCGAGGTCGTAATGGAGCGGTCCGAGGCGGAACCGAGACAGATCTAGCCTGAGCAGCTGCTGGTATCCGTTGGCGGGCAGGTCATGGCCTAGGACAATCCGGAGTCCGCTGTCGGTGTCCTGAAGTACCATGGGCCGGGCGGCGGCCTGCTCAGCCGCCTGTTCGCGATGCAGCAGCTTGCGGACGGCGGCCTGGAATCCCTTGCAGGTGTCGTCCGCGAAGTTGCTGCCGATGCTGGTGAGGAACGCTTGCAGCGGCAAAACCGCCAGCACAAGCCACTGCGGGTCGCTGGCGCCACGTCGGCGCGGCAGGATCTTGACCTGCACAAATACCCCCAGCGCGGTGAGCGCGTCGGCGATAAGGTCCGCCCGGTCGGCGGACAGCTGCCCGTCTGTGAACAGGTCAGCCGTCAGAGAGCTGTGGTCAGCCATCGGTGTCCTTCGTAAGACGCGACATCCGGTCGGCTGCGGGCGGGCCGCAGTCAGCACCGCCAGCTCTCCCGCCGACATCGGATCCTCATCGTAACCATGCACGACCAGCGGGGCGGGGTGGTTACCGGGCGGAGGCGAGCTGGGCGGCTAGTGCGCGGGTGGCAGCAGCCGGGTCGGGGGCTTCCGTGATGGCGCGGACGACCACGACGCGGCTGGCGCCGGCTGCCAGTATCTCGTGGAGGTTGTGCAGCGAGATACCGCCTATGGCGAACCACGGCCGCCCATACTGCTGGCTGGCGACGTGTTTCAGCAGCTCCAAGCCGGTTCCGGGACGGCCGGGCTTGGTGGGCGTCGCCCACACCGGACCTGCGCAGACATAGTCCACGTCGGCCTCGGCCGCCGCCAGGTCCGCCTGCGCGGGGGAGTGGCTGCTCCGGCCGATAAGCGGGCCTGGACCCAGGATCCGCCGGGCGACCGGCACCGGCAGGTCATCCTGGCCCAGGTGCAGCACGTCCGCCCCGGCGGCCAGCGCCACGTCGGCCCGGTCGTTCACCGCCAGGAGCCGGCCGTGCCGGCGGCAGGCATCAGCGAATACGCCTAGCAGCTCGAGTTCCTCGCTGGCTTCGAGGCCTTTTTCCCGCAGCTGCACGATGTCCACCCCGGCGCCCAGCACCGCATCCAGGAACTCCGGCAGGTCACCCTGCTTCCGCCGCGCGTCCGTGCACAGGTACAGCCGCGCCGCGGTCAGCTTCTCTCGCAGGTCATTCGTCACCCCGCTATCGAATCATGGCCCCCGGCCTACACTGAGACATGCCCGTGGATCTCGGCGTCTGCTCGTCATTTGGCGCCGCTGGCCCGCTCAAGACGGCCCTGGGGCTGCTATCGATAACCGCATTGATAGTCGGCCCGGAGCGCCCGGTGCTCGACGCCTCGCTGCGGCCGCCCGCCGAGCCCGCTTTGTTCGGACCGGGCTGGCGGGAAACCGTCATTGCCAGGAACCACCACTACATGAAGGCGATCGCCTTCGAGGATGTGAGCGTCACCGACGACCAGGGCGCGAGCTACGTGCTCCGTACCAGGGAGAAGGCCGGCTTTCCCGTCAGCATGGTTCGGCCGACCCGTACGGCCGTTGATCTCGTGCTGGAGCTCGAGCCCTTGCCGCCACCCGGGCGAGCCTGGTTCGAGCTGAGCAGCCCGGCCGGCTCGCCGATCCGGCTGCTGGCAGCGGACCGGTCGGAGCCGCGGGTAGGCGCTGCGGTGCCGCTGCCGGGAACCGCCGCCGAACGTGACCTGTCGCTGCTGGCCATGACGTTGATCGAGGGCGAACTCAGGCGGCAGGCGGGCGTCGAGGAGCAGTGCGCCTGGGCTCTTGCGCGGGCTGCGGAAGCTGCGCGGTCCGGCGAGCTCGCCGCCACGAGCGAACTGCCGGGCCAGCTCGCGGCCCTGTCCGCAGCCCTCACCGCGGACCGCGTGCTCGCCGCGGACCGCCCGGACGGTCTTCCGCCCGGGTGGTCCGGCATGATCGCGGCCGCGCGGCGGAGCGACGGGCCACCGCTCCAGCTGGATATCGCGGCCGCGCTGCCGGTGGTAAACGATACGGCGGTGCAGGTCGACACCCTGATATCGCAGCCTGGGTCGTGGCGGGTCTATCTGCGTGCGAGTCCGGCCTGGCTTCGGCGCGGGCACGACCCGCCATCGTTCCGGCCGGTTATGACAGTCCACGCCGAAGATGACCGCGGCGGCAGCTACCTGGCCGGTCCAGCCGGTGAGCGGCATCACTACCCGATCGGCGCAGCTGGCCAGGACGCGGTCGAGGTCGTCATAAAGCTCTGGCCCAGGCTCGATCCGCTTGCCCGGGCGCTGACCCTGACGTTCGAAGGGCCTAGCGAGCAGGTCACGCTCGACGTCGCCTGGTAAGATAACACCTGTCCACGGGAGCCCGTACGGGCTGAGAGGGAGGCTCGCGCCTCCGACCGTCGAACCTGATCCGGATAATGCCGGCGAAGGGAGTGCTTCGTTGGGTGCCGACGTTGTCATCGCCGGCGGCGGGGTCATCGGTACCGCGATCGCCTGGCGGGCGGCGCTGGCCGGGCTCGATACGGTGATCGTGGAGCCGGACGCCGACGACCCGGAGCATGGCCGCGCCTCGTCGCTGGTAGCGGCGGGGATGCTGGCCCCGGCTTCGGAAAGCCTGTTCGGCGAGGGCGATCTGCTCCGGCTCAACCTGCTCGCCCTGCGCCGGTTCCCTGACTTCGCCTCCGAGCTGGAAGCGGCCGCCGGCGAGCAGGTGGGCCTGCGGCGGGAAGGCACGCTGGCGATCGCCTACGACGCCGGCGACTACGCGGCGCTGATGCGGCTCACCGCGTTCCGGCGGTCCGCCGGGCTGGATGCGGAGGAGCTGGACAGCCGGGCCTGCCGCAAGCTGGAGCCCTTCCTCACCCCTGACGTGCACGGCGGCGTCCGGTTCGCCAGCGACTGGTCCGTAGACAACCGCCGGTACGCCGCGGCGCTGCGATCGGCCGCGCGGGCCGCCGGCGCGCGGATCTTGCCGGGCCGCGTTGCGGAAGTGAACCCGCGCGACGGCGGAGGCTGGAGCGTCCGGCTGGCTGACAGCGGGGCGGGCGGTGAGCGGAATGGCGGGGGGACAGGCGGCGAGCGGAGCGGCGACGAGAGGGCAGGCGGGGAGCGGATCGACTGCGGGCAGGCGGTGGCCGCGGCGGGGTGCTGGACCAGCGAGGTCGGCGGGCTGCCGCTGGCACTGCGGGCGGCAATCCGGCCGGTGAAGGGGCAGCTGCTGCGGCTGCGGCACCCGGCCGGGCTGCCGCCGGTCCTCAGCCACACGATCCGGGCCACAGTGCGCGGCACCGACATCTACCTGGTGCCGCGCGCGGACGGCGAGCTTGTCGTCGGCTCCACTCAGGAGGAACGCGGCGACCAGCTGGTCACCGCCGGCGCCGTGCACGACCTGCTGCGGGACGCGCTGAGCGTGCTGCCGGTGACCAGCGAGCTTGAGCTCGCCGAGATGTGCGTCGGCTTGCGGCCCGGCACCGCGGACAACGGGCCGATCGTCGGGCCGGTCGGCGATGCGAACGGACTGCTGATCGCCAGCGGGCACTTCCGCAACGGGATCCTGATGTCGGCCGCCACGGCGGATGCCGCCATGGCCTACCTGACCGGGCAGCAGCCGGATCCGGTGTGGGGCGCCTTCACCCCAGGACGCATCGCTGGCGCAGGAGGAGAACCATGGGCGTTCTGATCTCGGTGAACGGAGAACCACGTACGGTGCGGGACAATGGCACGGTGGAGCAGGTGGTCGGCGAGATCACGGCGCTGACCAGCGGGATCGCGGTCGCCGTGAACGGGGACGTGATCCGGCGCGGCGCGTGGGGCACGACCGTGCTGCGCACGGGCGACCAGCTGGAGATCGTCACGGCGGTCCAGGGTGGCTGAGGCGAACTGGGTGCTGGGCGGGCGGAAGCTGTCGTCCCGGCTGATCGTCGGCACCGGGGGAGCGCCGAGCCTCGATGTGCTGGGGCGGGTGCTCGCTGTGTCGGGGACGCAGGTGTCCACCGTCGCGATGCGGCGCGTCGGCGCCGGGGCGGGCGGCCTGATCGGAGTGCTGCAGTCGGCGGGAGTGCAGGTGCTGCCGAACACGGCCGGCTGCCATACCGCGAGTGAGGCGCTGCTGGTGGCCAGGCTGGCCAGGGAGGCGCTCGGCACCGACTGGGTCAAGCTGGAAGTCGTCGCCGACGATCACACGCTGCTGCCCGACCCGGTGGAGCTGCTGGACGCGGCGCGGCTGATGGTGGCCGACGGGTTCGTGGTGCTGCCGTACACCAACGATGACCCGGTGCTGGCCCGGCAGCTGGAGCGAGCCGGATGCGCCGCGGTGATGCCGCTCGGCGCGCCGATCGGGTCCGGGCTGGGCATCAGGAACCCGCACAACATCGCGATGATCGTCGAGCGGGCCGGGGTGCCGGTGATCCTGGACGCCGGGATCGGCACCGCGAGCGACGCGGCACTCGCGATGGAGCTGGGCTGTGACGGGGTGCTGATCGCGTCCGCGATAACCCGGGCCGCCGAGCCGGAGCTGATGGCGGAGGCGATGCGGCTGGCGGTGCAAGCCGGGCACGCGGCACGCGGTGCCGGGCGGATACCGCGGCGGTGGCACGGCGCGGAGGCGTCGAGCCCGCAGGCGGGGATGCCGATAGCGGGGATGCCGGTATGAGTGCTCGCGTTCTCACCATTGCCTCGTCGGACTCGGGAGGCGGGGCCGGGATCCAGGCGGATCTCAAGGCGTTCGCGCGCTGCGGTGCCTTCGGGATGTCGGCGATCGTGGCGCTGACCGCGCAGAACACCCTCGGGGTCACCGCCATCCATGAGCTGCCGCCGGACTTCGTGCGGGCGCAGATCGAGGCGGTGCTTTCCGACATCGGCGCGGACGCGGTCAAGACCGGGATGCTGTTCTCCGCGCCGCTGATCTCCGCGGTTGCCTCGGCCCTGGCCGGGCGCGGGCTGCCGCTGGTGGTCGACCCGGTCATGGTCGCCAGCTCCGGGGCCCGGCTGCTGCAGCCCGAGGCGGTATCGACACTGATCGCTGAGCTGTTCCCGCTCGCCACCGTGGTGACGCCGAACCTGCCTGAGGCGCAGGCGCTCACCGGGCTGGACACCGAGGACCGGATCCTGCTGTCGGAGCGGCTGGTCGCGATGGGGGCCCCGGCGGCGCTGGTGACCGGCGGGCATGGCGCCTGCGCGGAAGACCACCTGTTTGACGGGGTTGCTCATGTGGGCATCCCGGTGTCCAGGCACGCGGTGGCGGCCACGCACGGGGCCGGCTGCACGCACTCGGCGGTGCTCGCCGCGGGGCTGGCCGCCGGGCTGCCGCTCGCCGCGGCGGCCAAGCAGGCCGCGGTTATCGCCGGTGACGCGGTCGCTTACGGGCTGGCCGGGATCGGCGGCGGGGACGGGCCGGTCAGCGTCCTTCATCCGGGAGTGGAACTGTAATGGGATTCTCCGGGGAGCTGTGGGATGGCATCACCGATATCTATGACGCGATCCTGGCCCATCCGTTCCTTACCGGGCTGACCGACGGTTCGCTGCCCGGGGAGGCATTCGACTTCTATCTGGCGCAGGACGCGCTGTACCTGAGGGATTATGCGCGGGCGCTCGCTGTCGTCGCGACGCGTGCGCCATCCGCGGCTGAGACCGAGATGTTCGCTCGGCACGCGGCCGAGGCGATCGCCGTGGAACGGGAGCTGCACCGGTCGCTGCTTGGCGAGCTCGGGGTCGAGGCCACTGGCTCGACGCCGGCGCCGGCGAACCTGGCTTACACCAGCTACCTGCTCAGCGTGTGCGCGCTCGGCTCGTACGCGGAAGGGGTCGGAGCGGTACTGCCGTGCTACTGGATCTACTGGGAAGTCGGCAAGGAACTGCTCCGCCGCGGCTCGCCTGATCCCCGGTACCGCCGGTGGATCGCCACCTATGGCGGGGAAGAGTTCGCCGCGACGGTGCGGGAGGTGCTGGCGGTGACCGACGCGATCGGGGTCTGCCTCAGCGAAGAGGAACGGAAGCGGGTAACGTCCTGCTTCCGCGCGACCAGCCGTTACGAGTGGATGTTCTGGGACATGGGCTACCGCATGGAGACGTGGCCCGCGTTTACCGGGGGCTAGCCTCACCAGGGAAGCGGAACCCAGGGGTACTGCGGCCGGGCGGGTGCTGACGGTTCGATTGGTCTCATGAACCTCAGCGTGCTCAGCCTTGCCGTTACTGCCGTACGAGGCCGGTGGCACGCGTTTGCCGGCATCCTGGCCGCCCTTGCCCTCGGCGTGGGCATCGTCGCCACGATGGCGCTCGTGCTGGGTGCGGCCGGTGCTGGGGGCGTGCAGCAGAGCCCGTCGCGGTTCGGGGCGGTGCCTTTTGTCATCACGGCGGAACCTTCCCTGGTGGTGCGGGACCGGTACGGGAGCCTCGATAAGGTGCCGTTTCCGTCGCAGCCGGCCGTGCCCGCCTCGGCAGTCGCGCGGTTCACCGGGGCCGCCCGCCCGGACCGGAGCTTCTTCGCCCAGGTCCTCGGGGCGCAGACCGGCGGGCTCCCCGCGCTCGGGCACGGCTGGTCATCGGCGGCGTTCGCGCCGTACCGGCTGGTGTCCGGGCACGCTCCCGCGGGCGCCGACCAGATCGTCGTGGCCGGGCGGGCGGTGCTCGGCAGCCGGGTCCGGGTGCTCACCGCGGCCGGAGCGCAGCAGTACACGATCGTCGGGACCGTCGGCGCCAGGCCGGGGGAGTGGCCGGTCTTCTTCACCGACGCGCAGGCGGCCCGGCTGTCACCGTCGGCAGACGCGCTCGCCACCTGGTCCGCGGCCACTGCCCGGGCCGCCGCCGCGGTGCCGGGACTGCAGGTGCTGACGGGGCAGGCTCGCCATCAGGCCGATCCGCTGGCGGCGCAGGACACGGCCGAGCTGACCGGGCTGACCTCGTTCCTTGGCGTTGCCGCCCTGCTGGCAGGGTTCGTGATGGTGGGGGTGACGGGCGCGTCGTTCGGGCTGTCGGTGGCACAGCGCCGCCGGGACATCGCGCTGCTCCGCGTCGTGGGTGCCACCCCGCGGCAGGTAATGCGGATGGTCTACGCGGAAGCCCTCCTGGTCGGCGCGACCGGTTCGGCCGCCGGGTGCCTGCTCGGGGTGGCCGCTGCCCCAGCGCTGGCGCGATGGATGGCGGATCAGGGGCTGGCACCGTCCTGGTTTTCCGTCGGTGCTTCCGCCGCGCCGCTCGTGATCGCGTTCGCCGCCGGAATCGCGGTGGCGGCGCTGTCCGTGACGGTGGCGGCCATGCGGGCGGGCAGCATCAGGCCCGTGCAGGCACTGCGGGAGGCTGCCGTCGAGCCCAGGCGGCTGGGACGATGGCGGCGGGCTGCCGGAGTCCTGGCCCTGGCATGCGGGGCGGGCATGCTCCTCGTCGTGGCAGTCGTGTTCCCGGCGGATGCGACGGACCTGCAGACGCAGGCCATGGCCGCGCTGCTGCTCATCGGCGGCGCGACCCTGCTGGCACCGTTCCTGGTCAGGTCGGTCAGCCGGCTGCCGATGGCGGGCACGGCCGGCACTCTGGTTCAGGCGAGCCTGCGTACCCAGCCCAGGCGAGCCGCGGCCGCCAGTTCCGCCGCCGTCCGGGATCAGGCGGTCGGCGCCAGCTATGTCGTGCTGCCCGCGGATGCACCCGGCCTGACCACGGCGCTCGCCGAATCCGTGGACGCCGGGGTACCGGCCACGGCCGTCACGGACACCACCGTGCTCGCCTACGAGCCCGCGATCGCACCTTTCGGCTTCCACCTGGAGGCGCCGATGCCGATCCCGTTCCCCGCCATCGGCATCGACCATCCCTCGGCCGCGTTCGGCGTGCCGGTCCGGCAGGGATCTCTGGCCGGCCTGTCCGACGACACGGTCGCTGTCGATACCTCGTGGGGCCTGCACGTGGGCAGCACCCTGCGGCTGTGGCTGGCGGACGGTACCCCGGTCGCGCTGAAGGTGATCGCGGTCTACTCCTCCGGCCTATCCGGCACCAGCCTGATCCTGGACCAGCACAACGCCGGCGGGTTGCCCGACCGGGCATACGTCCGCGCGACGCCGGCCTGGGCGACGGCGATGCGCGCCGCGGCCGGCGCGGAAGGCGCGCGCATCGTGCCGGCCGCCCGCTGGTCGGCGGCGGTCAGCGGCGAGCAGGCGGCACAGAACCAGGCTGGCCTGGTCATCCTGGTCGGCATTGCCGTCCTCTACTGCGCGATCGGCATCGCCAGCACGTTCGGAATGTCCACCAGGGGCCGCAGGTCCGAGTGGGCGCTGCTTAACCTGTCCGGTGCGACGCGGCGTCAGGTCATCCGGGTGATCGTGGCGGAGGCCCTGGCCCTCACCCTGACCGGGATCGTGGTGGCGGCGGTGACATCGGCGGTCGTGCTGGGCCTGGACGCGATCGCCCTGGCGCGCGCGGCGGGTGCCGCTGGTGCTGCTGGTGTCGTGGTGCCGTGGACGACGCTCGCCGCGATAACCGGCGCGACGGTGCTGATCGGTGTCGTCGCCGCGGTCCTGCCAGCCAGCCGCCAGTTCCGTTCCTCTGTCCGCTCCGTGACCGGCTAGGCGGTCGCATCCGGCCCGCCGCACTGCCGGGCCAGTGATGATTGCGTGCCGGTCTGGGCGGTGTCCGGAAAAGGCCACGACGCCGCGGGATCCCGGGCGGGGGAGTGTCAGTACCGCCTGCTGTCCCGTAAACGCCATGCGCTGCAGGAGCCACGTGCGGCTCGTTCACTTCGCCGCAGTGCCAGGTAACGCGGAAGTTCCTCGCTACGCGGTAATTTACCCCACGTTTTCGTGGGGTAAATTACCGCGTTGACTTCGCCCCTCGGGCAACCCGGAGGCTGAGAGCGCCCGCCGTACCCCGTCAAAATGTCAGACCCTGTCGCCATAATGAGCCGCCTGAGGTAGTCGTCAACGTTCAGGCCACTCGGGACCGCGAATTTCAAGATATATCTTGACAGTTCATACTGTCGAGATGCATCGTAATACTCACACGCTAGACCGCAAGAGGAGCCGTCATCATGCATCCCGAGAATGCCAAGACCATCGCGGCAAGGCACCACGAGGAGCTGCGGCAGCACATGGCGGAGAGCAGGCGGGGGCCTGTCCGCCAAGCCAGGCGTTTCTTCCCGAGGGGCCCGAGGGGCCCGAGGGGCCTGAACGTAAGCTGGTCGCGGACGGTGCTGTCCGCCGATGCGGGCCGTCCGCGCGGATCTTCCCTGGTCATCATCATCTCGGCTCGCAGGCCGGCGTGATATGACGAGATGTAGCTGACCTTGCCTGATGAGGGGACTCCCACCGAGCAGCGCCCGGGGATGCTGGCAGTCGCCCGCCAGCATCCCCAGGCGCGTACCAGCGCCCCGCCGGATAATCCCTAAGCCTGATCCCTACGCCGCAGCGTCACGCCGCAGCGTCGTCCGAGACGAGCTCGGCACCCGCGACCTCTTCAGAGGAAGCAGACGAAGCAGACGGAAGAGCCCGCCGCCCTCGCAGCCCGCTCAGCGCGACCAGCAGCCCGGCCGCCGCGATGGCGGTGATCACCGCCAGGGCCGGCCGGTACGCGGCCAGCGTGGCGGCGGGGGAGAGGACCTTGCTGGCCCCGCCCGCGTCCACCACCGCCGTCACGACAGCGAGTACCACGGCGCCGCCGACCTGGAACGAGGTCTGGAACAGGCTGGCCGCCAGCCCCTGCTCCCGGTTAGGGATCCCCGCGGTAGCCGCCAGGCTCAGCGAGGAGAATCCGAGCCCGAAGGCCAGCCCGAGCAGTACGACCGCGGGCAGCATCACCGACGGGTAGTCCGGCCGCAGTCCGGCCCGCAGGAACACCGCGAAGCCGGCGGCATCGCACACGAAGGCGGCCGCGACGAGCTTGGTCGGCCCGAACCGGCCGAGCAGGCCGCTCATCCGCAGCGACAGGACCGCGACGACCAGGCCAGCGGGCAGGAAGGCGAGCGCGGTGGAGATCGCCGACCAGCCGGCCAGCGTCTGCAGGTACTGCGTGATGAGGAACTGGAACGACACGTAGGTGCCGAACAGGACGACGGCCCCTATGTTCGCCCGGACCAGCGCGCCGGACCGGAAGATCCCGAACGGCACCAGCGGATCCTTGCTGCGCCGCTCGATCATCGCGAAGGCGCCGAACAGCAGCACGACGCCGGCGAACGAGCCCACGGTCCGTGCGGATCCCCAGCCGGCCTGCTGCGCGGTGACCACGGTGTAGACCAGCAGCAGCATCGCGGCGCTGGCGGCGATGGCGCCAGGCAGGTCGAACTTACGGCCGCCGCGGGAGACCCGCTCGCCCTTCGGGATCAGCAGCACGGCCGCGGCAAGCACCAGCGCCGCGATCGGTGCCGGCACCAGCAGCGTCCAGCGCCAGCTGATCTCGGTGAGCAGGCCGGACAGCACCAGGCCGAGCGAGAACCCGCTGGCGCCGAACGCGCTGTACACGCTGAATGCCCGGTTCCGCATCGGGCCTTCGGGGAAGGTGGTGGTGAGCAGGGACATGCCGGCCGGCGCGGTGAACGCCGCCGCGATGCCCTTGACGAAACGCGCTCCGATCAGCAGGCCCGGGCTGCTGACCAGCCCGCCGATCAGGGAGACGACAGCGAAGACTGCCAGCGCGGCGATGAAGACCTTCCGCCGTCCCAGCAGGTCAGCGGCCCGGCCGCCGAGCAGGAGCAGACCACCGTAACCGAGTACGTAACCGCTGACGATCCACTGCAGGGACGCGGTGCTCAGCCCGAGGGCTGTTCGGATAGAAGGGAGCGCCACGCCGACCATGGAGACGTCGAGCGCGTCCAGGCACAGCGCGCCGCCGAGCACGAACAGGATGCCCCACAGCTGCGGGGTCCAGGCAGAAGGCCTGTCCGGCAGCGAAGAGCGTGATGGTGAAGTCATGGCTGAAACCATATGCTTGCGCAAGCACTAGATGCAAATGCAATTAATGTACTTGCAAACATCGCACCGGCCCGTTATGCTTCGCCTGTGAGCACGGACCCGGTAGTGAGCGCGTGGCGGGACATGGTCGCCTGTCACGCCGCCGCTTGTGCTGCGCTGGAACGTGAGCTGGGGGAGCGGCACGGGCTGGGAGTGAGCGACTTCGAGGTGCTGGCGCGCCTCGCCGAGGCCGAAGCCGGCGCCGAGCACATGTTCCGTGCGCAGGACCTCGCCGACTCGGTGCACCTCAGCCAGAGCGCGCTGTCGCGCCTGGTGGACCGGCTGGTGCGGCACGGCCTGGTATCGCGCTGCGCCTGCGACTTCGACCGGCGCGGCGTCTACGTGCAGCTGACCGAGGCCGGCCGGCAGCGCTTCGCGGAGGCGGCGCCGACGCACCGCGAGATCCTGTGCCGCACGCTCCCCGCGGGACTGGTCCGCACCGACCTGTCGTAGGCAAGGCGCTAGAACCTGGCATGCTGGACGCGTGCAGGAGCAGACACCGCCGCCGGATGACACGACACCGGCACCGACGCCCCCAGAGCCCACCGCCGAACTCCGCCTTTCCCGCCTGTGGCGCGCCGCCGATGTGCGGCACATCCCGCTGCGCACCATCGTGGCCACCGTCGCCGTGGTGGCAGCCACGTACCTGGCAGGAAAGCTCATCTACCGGCTGCGCGACGTCGTGCTGCTGGTCGTGGTGGCGGGCTTCGTCGCCATCCTGCTGAACCCCCTCGTCGTCGTGCTGCAGAAGCATGTCTTCCCCAGGCGTGGCCTCGCGGTCACCGTCGTCGCCCTCTGGACGCTGGTGGTCTTCGTCGGCCTGGCGTTCGCGTTCGGCGACCCGCTGGTGAACGGGATCACGCACCTGGCGGACCGGCTGCCGTCATACGTCACGAGCGCGGAGACCGGCAAGGGCTGGCTCGGCCGCCTGGTCCGCAAGTACCACATCCAGAGGTGGGTGCAGCAGAACTCACCGAAGCTGGTGAACTTCGCACAGTCGCTGAGCCAGCCTGCCCTGACGGTCGGCAAGGGCGCGGTGTCCCTGGTGATCGAGCTCGCGACCATCTTCGTCCTGGTCCTGCTGCTGCTGCTCGAGGGTCCGAAGATGCGCCGCGGCATTCTGAGCCAGCTCGAGCCCCGCCGGGCCGAGAGCATCACCCGGATAGCGGGCGAGGTGAACCGGTCCGTCACCGGCTACATGCTGGGCAACCTGCTGACCTCGCTTATAGCTGGCCTGGTGGTGTTCGTGACACTGCTGACCGTGGGGGTGCCCTTCCCGTTCCTGTGGGGCCTGTGGGTTGCCCTGGTGGACTTCCTGCCGATGATCGGCGGCGCGCTGGCCGGCATCCCGACGGTGATATTCGCGTTCTTCAGCGAGGGGACGACCGCCGGCGTGGTCACGCTCGTCGTGTTCCTGCTGTACACCCAGACCGAGAACCATGTGCTGAACCCGGTAGTGATGAGCAAGACGGTGCGGATCAGCCCGCTGCTGGTGCTGCTCGCTGTGCTGGTGTCCGCATCCATCGGCAGCCTGATCGGCGGCCTGTTCGGCGGCTTCGTCGCGGCGATGCTCGCCATCCCGGCGGCCGGCGCCCTGCAGGTACTGGTTCGCGAGGCGTGGCAGGCAACCGGCGCCCCGTCACCTCCAGAGCTCGAAAAGTTATACATTTTCCACCAAACGACTAGGAATAGTGTGACAATGGGGGTGGTTGCACCGCGCTGAGACTCGATCGCAGTGAGATCGGAGAGGAAGCGCGGCATGACAGGCCATCCCGGCAGCGGGCCGGTGTTCACCATGACGCCGGGGCCCGCAGGGGTGAACTGGCGCACGGTCGCGGTCTTCCTGCTCGGCATCGCCGCCGAGATCCCCTTCATGAATGCCAGCTACCCCAAGTTCGAGGGGCCGGCCGCGAGCGCGATGAGCGGCGCCGACATCTCCTGGCTAGTCGGCTTTGTCGTCGCGGCGGCGCTCTACTATCTCGCCGTCCGTACCGCGCGGTCCGCTACGGCCCCGGAGCCCGCCGCCGCCGGCAGTCTGCCTGGCTCTGCCTAGAACGGCCCAGCTTAGAAGTTCGGTCCCGTATGAGGAGGGTATCTGTGGCTCTAGGTGCTAACGGTGAGGTGCACTAATCTCATCTTGGGGACAGGAGAGAGGTGCCGGGATGGCAGAAGCGTCGGTACTGGGGATCGTGCTGGCCGGGGGAGCGGGCAGCCGGCTGAGCCCGCTGACCGCGGACCGTGCCAAGCCCGCCGTCCCGTTCGGCGGGCTGTACCGCATGATCGACTTCGCGCTGTCCAACCTGGCCAACGGCGGCATCAGGAAGATCTGCGTGCTCACCCAGTACAAGAGCCATAGCCTGGACCGGCACATTTCCACCACCTGGCGGATGAGCGCGCTGCTCGGCAACTACGTGACCCCGGTGCCCGCCCAGCAGCGGCTCGGCCCGCACTGGTACACCGGCTCGGCGGACGCGATCCACCAGTCAATGAACTTGATCAATGATGAGAACCCTGACCTGGTGATGGTGATCGGCGCCGACCACGTGTACCGGATGGACCCGATGCAGATGGTGGAGCACCACCTCGCGCACGGGGCCGGCGTGACCGTCGCCGCGATCCCCGTGCCGAAGGAGGAGGCCACCGGCTTCGGTATCGTCAAGGTCGCCCCCGACGGCCGCACCATCGCGGCCTTCCTGGAGAAGCCGGCCGACCCGCCGCCGATGCCAGGCAACCCGGACATGTGCTATGCCTCGATGGGCAACTACGTTTTCGATACGAACGTACTCGTGGACGCGCTGCGCAAGGATGCCGACGACGAGGACAGCCGTCACGACATGGGCGGAAACATCATTCCGATGCTCGTACGGGATGGCTCCGCGCAGGCATATGATTTTAATACGAACAAGGTGCCGGGTGCGATGCCGGAGGATGCCTCGTACTGGCGGGACATTGGGACCATCGATTCTTATTTTGACGCGCACATGGACCTGTGCGCGGTACAGCCACTGTTCAACTTGTACAACGACAAGTGGCCGATCCTGACCCACGTGCCCTCGCTTGCCCCCGCCAAGTTCGTGCACGACGGCGCCGACGGCCGGGTGGGGCATGCGATCACGAGCCTGGTCAGCAACGGCGTGATCGTATCCGGCGGCCTGGTCCGCCAGTCGGTGCTGTCACCAGGCGTACGGGTGAACAGCTGGGCCGCGGTGGAGCGCGCGGTGCTCCTGCACAACACGAAGATCGGCAGGCACGCGGTGGTGCGGGACGCGATCATCGACAAGAATGTCGTGGTCCCGGAGGGTGCGGTGGTCGGCGTGGACAAGGCACACGACCGCAAGCGCGGCTTCGTGGTGTCCGCGGGCGGCATCACCGTGGTGGGCAAGGGCCAGGATGTGCCCCTGTGAGAGTCGCGCTGCTGACCCGCGAGTACCCGCCCGACGTCTACGGCGGCGCCGGCGTGCACGTCACCTACCTGGCCCGTGAGCTGGCCAAGCTGGTTGACCTCACCGTGCACTGCCAGGGTGAGCCAAGGCCAGGCGCGGTGGCCCACCAGGCGTGGGACCACCTCCACGACACCGTGCTGCGGGTGATGTCCGCCGACCTGTCCATGACCGAGGGCGTCGCGGGAGCCGACCTGGTGCACTCGCACACCTGGTACGCCAACCTGGCCGGCCACCTGGCCGCGCTGCGTTACGGCATCCCGCACGTGGTCACCATGCATTCCCTTGAGCCGCTCCGCCCGTGGAAGGCCGAGCAGCTCGGCGGCGGCTACGCGCTCTCCTCCTGGTGCGAGCAGGTGGCCGCGACCTCAGCGGCCGCGGTGATCGCGGTCTCGGATGGCATGCGCGCCGACCTCATGGCCGCCTATCCAAGCATCAGATCAGAACGGGCTGTGGTGATACGCAACGGGATAGACACCCGTGAGTACCTGCCCGACCCCGCCACGGATGTGCTCGACGAGTACGGCATCGACCCGGCCCGGCCGTATGTGATCTTCGTGGGCAGGATCACCAGGCAGAAGGGCGTCCCGGTGCTGCTCCGCGCCGCGGCCAGCCTCGATCCCGGCGCCCGGCTGGTGCTGTGCGCCGGCCAGGCGGACACCCCCGAGCTGCTCGCCGAGGTGACGGCGCTCGTGGCGGGCCTGCCCCAGGTGGTCTGGATCCCCAAGATGCTGCAGAAGCGTGAGGTGATCCAGCTGCTCACTCACGCCACGGTGTTCGCCTGCCCGTCCCTGTACGAGCCGCTCGGCATCGTCAACCTGGAAGCGATGGCGTGCGGCACCGCGGTCGTCGGCTCGCGGACCGGCGGCATCCCCGAGGTGGTGGCGGACGGCGTGACTGGCCTGCTGGTGGAGCCGGACGATCCTTCGGCGCTGGCGTCCGCGCTGAATGCCCTGCTGGCCGATCCCGGCCGGGCCGCCGCGATGGGCCAGGCCGGGCGGGACCGGGCGGTGGCCGAGTTCGGCTGGGACACCGTGGCCGCACAGACAGCCGCCCTTTACGCAAAAGTGATCCAGAAGGCGTAGTTGTAGCAGGCCTGACAACTGAGCCTGCGGAGGCGCATGTGTTCCACCGGAAGACCGGGCGCCTCGCCCTGGCGGCGACAGCTACCGCTCTGATCGCGGCGAGCATGGTCGCCGTCTTCGCTACGACGGCTCACGCGGCCACTTATTCTGTCGATGCGTGTACGGCGCAAGGCGCTGACGCTTCGTGCGCCATGAACTACACAGCGGCAGACGTGACGTCGCTCGCCGTGAACATCGACGTCGCCCCGAATGAGCAAGTCAACGTCACTGGTACTCTCAGCTGCATTTTCGCCAGCAATCCGGAGCTGAACTTCACCGAGGAACTACCTAGCTGGTCCGACTTCGGCGCCGGGCCGGCCGGTTACGGCTTCTGGAGCGAGAACGACGGCCAGGACGAGGGCACACCAGCTACCTCCTGCGCATTGTCGCTGAATATAGCTCTCTATAACGCCACCGGCGACTTCACGGCTGACTTGCTTCTCTGGCTTGCCGGAGGGGCTGAGGCTCCACCGACTGTCCCCGTGCCGGTGTTGCCTTCACCGACCGCATCAGCCACTCCATCCCCGTCGGCCGCTCCCGTTCATCTGGTGCGAGGGTTCGACGGAATGTGCCTGCGGGATACCGGGGACAGCGCCGCGAAGCGGACGAAGATCGTCATCTGGGCGTGCGACCCTACCGCGCAGGGGCAGGGGTGGACGTACCGCGGGGATGAGCTGCGGATCCACGGGGACATGTGCGTCAACGCCAAGGGGCGGGGGACGAGCGGCAGCCCGCTGATCCTGTGGCCGTGCAATGGCAGCCCGAATGAGACCTGGATCCACGGGTCCAACGGCGAGTACGTGCTGAAGGCCAACGGCTACAAGCTGTGCCTTACCGACCCGGCTTACTCGACCGGCGACGGCACGCAAGCCTCCGTCGGTTTCTGCTCGGATGCTCGTGACCAGCGGTGGAGCCTGCCCTGACCTTCGCGTACTCCAGATCGCCCGAGTTCGTGTGAATTCGCTGTAAACCGATCGGTGGTGGTGGCGCGTCTGGTAGGACATGTGGGAAGCCATGAAATACGGAGGGATTTGACCATGCTGACTATGAGGAGGATCGCGGTCGCGGCAGCGACTGGCGGTCTACTTGTCGCGGGAACGTTGACTGCCCTCACCCTGACATCCGGTACGGCCAAGGCAGACAATGTGGGTAACTGCACGCCGACGGTCGCGACTCTCGGCAACTGCAACCTTGACCTGACTGTCGCCTCACCGCCTGCCTTCGGCGGCCTTGAAATCACGGTCACGTCATCACCCGGTGGCGTTCAGTCGATCGTCAACTACACCGATTCGTGCACCAACGCGAGTGGCCAGACCGCTTCCGAGACCGGTACCGGAAGCACTGCCACGCCGACCTACGTGCAGCTCACAATTGGTGTCACCAACCCGGTCTCGTGTGACGTGACGGCATCCATTCACGTGGATTTCAAGACCGCTACGCAGACAGCCGCTGTGCTCCTCCTCACCGAGGCGGCAAGCACCAGCCCCACCCCGACGCCGACCCCGACGTCGAGCCTGCCTACGGGTGGTGTTACCGGCATCATCAAGGGTTACGACAACAAGTGTGTCGACGACTCAGGTAACAGCTCCTCGATCCGGGCCAAGGTGGTCATCTGGAACTGCAGCGGCAGTGACAAGGCCGAGCAGTGGCGGTACGTCGCCGGCGAGCTGATCCACAACGGGCTGTGCCTGGATGACAAGGGCAACGCCGGGAGTGGCAGCAAGGTCATCCTGTGGACCTGCAACGAATCGTCCGGCGAGCAGTGGAACCACGTGCTGAACAACACGTTCCAGGTCAAGGCGCACAGTTTCACTGACTGCCTTGACGACCCGGCCTACTCGAAGAAGAACGGCACGCAGCTCACGCTGTACACCTGCCACAACTCGACCAACCAGCACTGGACCGTGCCCTAGCTGTCACCAGACAGCTTCACCGCACATCGTCACCACAGGGCGGGCGGCAGCCATCGGGCTGCCGCCCGTTTTGCTGCTCGAAAACGGTGCTATTTATCCCAAAATGCGGTGACGACCTGGTCGTTTCTGGTAGGAACAGGGGCGGAGCGGCGATTTAAAACTACGGAGGCTACTGATAATGCTGAGACGGAGGCGGGTTGCCCTGGCGGCGACCGCCAGCAGTGTGCTCGTGGCGGGGGCGCTCACGGCCGCGGCACTGACGGTGACCAGCGGCACTGCCCGCGCCGCCACGGCGGACCAGTGCGACGGGACAGGCAGCCCTGTCTCGTGCGGCTGGACGGCCAACGACCCGGTGACCATTGACTACCCGACGTCGATCGGGCTGTGGGCGACGACTACGCCAGCCGGCCTCACCGTGACGCTGACGTACGACGTGACCTGCACGAGCACTACCGGGACCGCCACCACCGGGCCAAAGACCACGACGGACACCGGTTCGCCGGTGAGCATCACCCTTCCGGAAACCGCCCCCACGTCCTGCTTCGTGCTGGCAACGGCGACGGTCCCCGGGACGTACGCCACTGGCAGCAGCCCCACCCCGACAACCACCGCGACGGCGACCCCCACTGCCACGCCCACGCTCGAGGCGGCGTCGCTGAACTTCCAGGTTGATGCCACGAGCAGCGCCACCGCCAGCCCGACCGCTACCACCACGACGAGTTCCGCGACGACGTACTCGAATCTGGTGTCCGGGTTCGGCAACATCTGCATGGACGACACGGCGCATAGCGCAGCGGAGCGGACCGCGGTGACGATCTGGCGGTGCAATGACACGGACCCGGCCCAGAACTTCAGCTACTGGGGCAGTGAGCTCAGGACCAACGGCCTGTGCGTCAACGTGAAGGGCAACGGGAAGAGCGGCAGCAGGCTCATCCTGTGGCAGTGCAACGGCGCCGCGAACGAGATCTTCATCCGCAGGGGCAGCGAATGGGTGGAGAAGGCGAACAACTACAAGCTGTGCATCGACGACCCGGCGTACTCCACCAGGGGCGGCACGCAGCTGATGGTCTACACGTGCAACAACGGCTCCAACCAGCACTGGACCAAGCCGTAACCAGGTGACGTGGTGGGCGGCGGCGATCACGCTGCCGCCCGCTCCGCTCTTGGCAAACGCTGGTAATTCGCTGTAAATCGGGCCCCGGTGTGAGCGGTTCTGGTAGGACGGGTAACCGGGGCCAGACGACTACCGGAGGACATAAACAATGCAGAAGACGCGGCGCACCGCCGCCGCCGCCGCTACGCTCAGTGCCGTGCTCGTCGCAGGCACCGTAGCTGGCTTCATGCTGACGGGCGGCACAGCCAGGGCGTCAACCCCAGCCGGCAGCTGCACGCTTGGCTCATCGGCTGCCACCACTGCCGCGGTAACGACCTGTGCCATTCCGGCTCAGACGGGGTCGACCACGCCCGCTACGGTGACGCTGACGTCACCGGAGAACGCGTGGATCGAGGTCAGCGCCACCTCCTCGACGGACGACGGTCCGGTGAGTCTTACCTGGGCGATCTCGTGCACGGACACGTCCGGGACCGAGGCGTCGCCTGCGGGATCGGCTTCCGTCACGGCAGGCGCTACCGTCACTTATGTCGACTTCCCTGATGGCATGACTGACCCGGAGTCCTGCGCGGCGACTGTTACCGCGACGGATACCAAGGTTGCCACGGGGGACCTGATCACCGTCACCCTCGACTACAACGAGGGCACAACGGCAACCGCCACCGCAACAACCGCGTCACCGACGGCAACGAAGTCGACTTCGGCGCCGGTCACCGTGCATCAGGTGCACGGGTACTACGGGACGTGCGTGGATGACTTCGGCAACAGCTCGGCCGAGCGGACCAAGATCGGGATCTGGACGTGCAGCCCGACCGATACGGCGCAGAGCTGGAGCTACAGCGGTGATGAGCTGAAGATCCACGGCATGTGCATCAACGCCAAGGGCAACGGCAAGAGCGGCAGCAAGCTGATCTTGTGGAAGTGCACCGGCTCGGCGAACGAGATCTTCGTGCATAACTCCAAGCAGGAGTATGTGGAGAAGACCAACGGCTGGAAGTACTGCCTCGACGACCCGGGCTACTCGAAGAAGAACGGCACCCAGCTGTTCGTCTACACCTGCAACAACGGCTCCAACCAGCATTTTAGCCTCCCCTAGCGAGGCCCTGCTAGTCCCCAGGCCTGGGCGGCGGCTGCCTCGCAGCGGCTCCGCCCGGGCCCGTGTGGTTGTTACCGGATGCTCATAGTTCGCTGTAAATCGAGTCACGGCGTGGCTGGGGCTGGTAGGACAAATGGCGGGGCCATACAACTACCGGAGGAAACTGATAATGCAGAGAACGGGACGTATAGCCGCCGCGGCTACGTTCAGTACGTTGCTCGTAGCAGGCACGATCACGGGGTTCATGTTCACGGGTGGCACAGCCAAGGCGTCAACCAGCGATGGCACCTGCACGCTGGGGGCGGCGGCCACCAGCGGCACAGCGGTCACCAGCTGCACCATCGGCACCGAGACCGATCAGATCACCGTTGGCGAGCCGCTGGATATCTTTGTGGCGGCGCAGGCGAGTTCACCTGCTGATGGCGGGGATCCGGTCAGCCTGAGCGGACAGTTCAATTGCGTTGATGCCCAGCAGCAAGGTCCTGGCTTCCTGGCGGACCCGACGGCGATCCCCACCCTGACGACGGCCAACACTGCGTATGACTCCGCAGACTTCGCTTTCGAAGTACAGGACCCGGCCAGCTGCACGGTATATGTGACCGCGACGGACCCTACTGTCGCCGCTGGCGATCAAATTACCGTGAGCCTTGAATACGATCCGAATACGGGTACAACGACTACCGCCACCGCATCCCCGACTCCCACGGCAACGACGTCGACTTCGGCGCCGGTTACCGTGCATGAGGTGCACGGGTTTGACGGGACGTGCGTGGATGACTTCGGGAACAGCTCGGCCGAGCGGACCAAGATCGGGATCTGGACCTGCAACTCGAAGGATACGGCGCAGAGCTGGACCTACAGCGGTGATGAGCTGCATATCCACGGCATGTGCATCAACGCCAAGGGCAACGGCAAGAGCGGCAGCAAGCTGATCTTGTGGAAGTGCAACGGCGCGGCGAACGAGATCTTCGTCCATACCTCCAAGCAGGAGTACGTGGAGAAGACCAACGGCTGGAAGTACTGCATCGACGACCCGGCGTTCTCCACCAAGAACGGCACCCAGCTGTTCGTCTACGCCTGTAACAATGGCCCCAATCAGCACTGGAGCCTTCCCTAACCCCGATATAGTCCCAGAACTGGGCGGCAACTGTCTCGGAGCAGTTGCCGCCCATCTTTCTGCCCGCGCCTCTTTCCTCCCAGACGCAGTCTCATGTCACACGAGCCCCTTCTCTCCGCGGCCCCGCCCGGACCTCAAGGGGACCCGTGTGCCACGAACCGCCACCAGAGGGGGTTCGTGGCGCACGGGTCCCCTTGAGGGTCGGCGGCGGGCGGGCGCTGGGTGGCGCTTGGGCGTGGCAATTGCGAGACTCGTGGCATGACTGAGCATCGGCATGATGAGGACGCGGCGTGCGCGGTGGCGCACGCGCCGGTTAGCGGCAGCGGTACGACGGGGATGGCCGTCCCGGCGGGTGCCGGGGCGGCAGCGGGTGCGGGGGTCCCGGCGGGTGCCGGGGCGGTTGCTGGTCGTGGGGCGGGGGAGCGGGTGCTGGTGGCGGTGTTCGCGTCGCCGGTGGCCGGGTACCTGCTGCGGTACGGGACGGACCTTGGATACCGGGCGATGCTGCTGGAGCCGGATGAGGTGCGGGCCGCGACGGCTGCCGCTCTCGGGTTCCCGGTGGTTACCCGGGTGCCGGAGGACCTGGACGACTCGGCCGACCTGGTGCTGACTGATCATCACCGGGATGAGCTCGGCGTTGTGCTGCGGGACGCGCTGGCGACCAAGGTGCGGTGGATCGGGCTGATGGGTAACCCGCGCCACGAGGGGCCGCACGTCGTGGCGCTCACCGCGCTTGGCGTGACGGCCGATGACATCGCCCGGGTGCACCGGCCGATCGGGCTCAACATCGGGTCGCGGACGCCGCCTGAGATCGCGATCTCGACCCTGGCCGGGTTGCTCGCCGACCGTAACGACCGCCCGGGCGGGTTCGAGTTCTGATACCCCGGAGACGGCCGTGACCAATGGTGGCATTGGTGCTCTACACCAGGTCAGGGCGGATTCATAGACGCCGCCGATGGGTGGCATAGGCAAGGGCGTTGTAACGATATGTCCTTCAGCGATCGATTTGCTGCCTGATCCGGGATAACGTACCGGGCATGCGAGGGTCTCGCCCTGCCGGGGGGCAGTGGGGGCGGGGCGGATGAGCTGGGATTTCTAGCTATCTAGTAGGGTTAACCGGAAATATCGGTTCGGGACGATGAAGAGGCGAGCCATGCGCAAGATCCGTCTGGCCGCCGCCATACTGGCGGCTTTGACCCTGACTGCGGGCGCTGCGGCCTGCAGCGGCAGCAGTGGCAGTGGCAGTGGCAGTAGTAACAAGGGCTCGACCGCGGGCGGCGTGAAACACACCGGGACCGTGAGCCTCGCCTGGCCAGCGACGCCGGACTTCATCTTCCCGTTCGCCCCCGCGACCAACACGGACGGCTACAACGGCAACCTCACTAACGAACTGTGGCCGGTGCTGACCTACTCCGGTGACGGGGGACAGTCGATCGTGAACCCGCAGGAGAGCCTGTTCAGCTCGATCACCTGGGCCCCGGATGACAAGTCGTTCACCATGGTGCTCAAGTCGTGGAAGTGGTCCGACGGGCAGCCGATCACCAGCCGGGACTTCACGTTCGTCTACAACCTGCTCAAGTACAACTGGCAGAACTGGGTGAACTACTTCCAGGGTGGATTCCCCACCGACGTGACGAGCGTGTCCGCGCCCAACGAGCACACGGTGGTCGTGAACCTGAACCAGGCGTACAACCCGGCTTATTACGTCGACACCATCCTCAACGAGGTTCCGCTGCTGCCGCAGCACGCCTGGGACAAGGAATCGGCGAGCGGGGCAGTCGGCAACTACGACGAGACCGCGGCTGGTGCCAAGGCGGTGTACGCCTTCCTGCAGAAGCAGGGCGGTGACATGGCCACATTCGCCACCAACCCGCTGTGGAAGGTGGTTGACGGGCCGTACACCCTGTCCCAGTTCCAGCCCAACGGTACGTACACCTACACCGCTAACCCGAACTACTCCGGCAACAAGGTGTACATGACCAAGGTGGTTAACGAGTTCTACACCACCGACGTCGCCGAGCTCGACGCACTGCGCGCTGGCGTGCTCGATACGGGGAGCCTGCCGCTGAACGACCTGCAGCAGGCCAATCTGCTCAAGTCCGAGGGCTACTCGATAACTGCCGACGACCTCAACGCCTTCGCCTCCGTGTACGTCAACTTCTGGAACCCGCAGGTGGGTGCCGTCTTCAACCAGCTGTACATCCGGCAGGCGATGGAGGACCTGATCAACAGGCCCCAGATCGTCAGCAAGATCTACAGTGGTGACGCGGATCCCGGCAACGGCCCGGTCCCGCTGAACTTCGGCAGTCTCGTGTCGCCCCTGGAGAAGTCGGGCGGCCCGTACCCGTACAGCCCGAGCACGGCGATCTCGTTGCTGAAGTCACACGGCTGGAACGTGGTGCCGAACGGCGTGACCACCTGCACCAGCCCCGGCACCGGGCCCGCCGACTGCGGGGCGGGGATCAAGGCCGGCCAGCAGCTGTCCTTTGTGTACGCATATCCCTCTGGCGTCGAGTCGGTGAATCAGATGGAGGCCGCCATCCAGTCCTGGGAGGAGCAGGCTGGGATCAAGCTGACGCTGAAGACGGCACCGTTCAACTCCTTGATCGGCACCATCGGCACGTGCACCCAGGCCAGCCATCCTGCCTCCACCTGCGGCTGGCAGCTGTTCAACGAGGGCTATCAGCCGTACGCTCTGTACCCGACCGGTAACCAGAACTTCAACACCAACGGCACCTACAACCTCGGCGGTTATTCCAACCCCGAGATGGACACGCTGATCAACGACACCGACTACGGGAACAACGCGGCGACGTTCCTCCAGTACGAGAACTACGCGGCCGAGCAGCTTCCGCAGCTGTGGCTGCCCGACTCGGACTTCATCAACGTGTATAAGAGCGATATAGGCGGGTTCCTGCCTGGCAACCCGTTCTCCGAGGCGATCAACCCGGAAGATTGGTACTACAGCTCGTGATGCAGCGGTGACGGCCTACCTCATCCGGCGGGTCGGGCAGGCCATCCTGGTCGTGATCGGCGTCATGATCCTGACGTTTATCCTGATCCATATTGAGCCCGGCAACGTGGCCCGGTCCGTTCTCGGATTCCGGGCCACGCAAGCCCGCGTTTCCCTCTTCAACAGCACCTATGGGCTGAACAAGTCGCTGCCCGCGCAGTTCTGGAGCTACGTGGACGAGATAGCGCACGGCAACCTCGGCGACTCGCTGTATTACCAGCAGCCGGTCACCACGCTCATGGGCGAACGGCTGCCGAACGACATCGTGCTGGTGGGGCTCTCTACGGTGCTCGCCCTGCTCATCGCCATACCGATGGGTGTGTATCAGGCGGTAAAGCGGGGAGGCGTGGCGGACAACCTGCTCACCGGGGTGTCGTTCACGCTTTACTCGATGCCCACGTTCTTCCTGGCGCTGCTGCTGATCGGCCTGTTCTGCGTGCAGACCCACATTTTCCTGCCGACCGCACCGCAGGTGCAGAACTGGACCGGGCTGTTCGCCGATCCGCGGGGCATAGCGCTCCCGGTGATCACGCTGGCCCTGCTCAGCGTGGCTGGCTACAGCCGCTACATGCGCTCGTCGGTGATCGATACGCTGGCCCAGGACTACCTGAAGGTGGCCAGGGCCAAGGGGCTGCCGCAGCGGCTGCTGCTGTTCCGGCATGTGCTGCGGAACTCCTTGCTGCCCATCATCACGCTGGTCGGCCTTTCCCTGCCGGCCGTCGTATCCGGTGCGGTCATCTCCGAGGACATCTTCAACTTCCCTGGCATGGGCCAGCTGTTCTTCAACGCCGCCACGCAGCACGACTTCCCGATCCTGCTCGGCTCCACGCTGCTGGTCGGTGTCGCCACGGTGATAGGGAACCTGGCGGCGGACATCGCCTACGGGATCCTGGACCCCAGGGTGCGCCATGTCAGCCACTGAAACGCCGCCGGTCGCCGCGGCCGGCGGCCGGCCGCTGCCCGAGGCCGGCGAGATCGCCACGCAGGGCTCGGGACGGCTGACCCTGTCCGCGTTCGCCCGGAACTGGCAGGCCAGGGCCGGCATCGTGATCGTGCTGGTGATCGTCTGCTTCTGCTTCCTCGGGCCGTTCTTCTATCACACCAACCAGGGCGTCTCCGGTCTCAACCTCAACGTCAAGGACCTGGCGCCGGGTGGGAACCACCCGATCGGGACCGACGACTCCGGGTATGACGTGCTCGGCCGGCTGATGGTGTCAGGCCAGCATTCGCTCGAACTCGGCTTTGCTGTCGCCATCCTCAGCACGGTGGTCGGCACCGTCTACGGCGCCATCTCCGGCCTGGCCGGCGGGATCGTGGACGGCTTCATGATGCGGGTGCTGGACACGCTGCTCGCCATCCCCACCCTGGTCCTGCTGCTGGTGCTGGTGAATATTTTCACCCCGAACGTGCTCTCGCTGATCGGGCTGATCGCGGTGCTGAGCTGGCTGAACATCGCCCGGCTGGTGCGCGGCGAGGTGCTGGCGCTGCGTACCAGGGAATTCGTCATCGCCGCGCGGATGATGGGCAGCTCAAAGAACAGGATGCTCTGGCGGCACCTGCTGCCGAACGCGTTCGGCGTGATCAGCGTCAACGCGACGTTCAGCATCGCCGACGCCATCTTGTACATGTCGGCGCTCAGCTTCCTCGGCCTCGCCCCGCCGCCGCCCTATACCGACTGGGGCGCGATGATGAACAACGGGCTCAACGACCTGTTCGACGGCTACTGGTGGCTGGTGTATCCGCCGGCGGTACTGCTCATCATCACGCTGATGGGCTTCAGCCTGATCGGGGACGCCGTTCGCGACTCGCTGGATGTACGCCTCCGCAGGCGGTAAGGATTGCCAAGGACACCGGATTCCGCTGGCTTGCGGTGGTGCCGCTGGCCGACGCGGTCACCATGCCGATCTGCCCGTTCCCGTCGAGCGTCGTGGTCGTCCAGGCCTTCCACGGCGGGCTGCTCGATGACCCGCAGGTGCGGCAGCTAGTGGAGGACTTCCTGGCCGGGGATTCGAGCGTGCCATCCAGCCAGCAGCTGCGCAGCGCTGCCCAGATCATCGTCGCCGCGGCCGCTGCCTGGCGGATGCCCGTGCTGCATCCTGTTTGCGCGAAGTGATGATAGTGTTCTCGCCATGACGCGAGCACAGCAGTGGTGGCGCCGCCAGTAGGCGGCCAGCGGCTCACGTCCCTAGCGACCGTCTCCGGATTCGGCGGTCGCTTCTTGTTGTCCGCTCCCGGGTAGAAAAACTAGAGGGGCCAGTATGGACAGCGAATTCATTACCCGCGGCGGAGTACGGGTGAGCCGGACCGCCGAGGCGTTTGATCCGGCGGAGCTTGGCAGGATCGCGGAGCTCATCGACGAGCGGCGCGGGGGCGTGCTCAGCTCCGGAATGGAGTACCCCGGCCGGTACAGCCGGTGGCACATGGCCTACGTGGATCCTGCGGTGGAGATCGTCGCCCGCGGACGGCGAATCACCGCGCGGGCGCTGAACGATCGCGGGCTAGTGCTGCTGCCGGTCATCCGGGCGGCCATGCTGAAGGCGGGGGAGGCAGCGGACGAGGAGACCGTCTATGTGCCGGAGCCGGACGGGGACTTCCCCGAGGAGGAGCGAAGCCGGCGGCCTACCGTATTCAGCGCGCTGCGAGAGGTCATCGCCGCGTTCGGCTGCGACGATCCTCATCTGGGCCTGTATGGTGCCTTCGGCTATGACCTGGCGTTCCAGTTTGAGCCGCTGCGGCTCAAGCTGAACCGGCCGCAGGACCAGCGGGACATGGTGCTGCACCTGCCGGACCAGATCTGGATACTCGACCGGCAGCGCGAAGAGGCGACCCGGTATAGCTACGAGTTCTCGACCGAGGCCGGCTCAACGGCTGGGCTGCCGCGGGTGACGATGCGGGAACCACGGGCCGTTCTGCCTGGAGATCTACCTGAGCAGCCACAGTCCGGCAGCTACGCGCGGGTTGTCGCGGAGGCGCGGGAGCGGTTCGTCCGCGGAGACCTGTTCGAAGTCGTGCCCGGGCATGTGTTCTACGGGCGGTGCGGGTCACCGGCCGCATTCTACGAGCTGCTGCGGCAGCGGAACCCGGCGCCGTACGAGTTCGGCTTCAACCTGGGGGCGGGGGAGCACCTGGTCGGTGCATCACCGGAGATGTACGTGCGGGTCACTGGGGACCGGGTCGAGACCTGCCCGATCTCGGGCACGATTGCCCGCGGGGAGGGGCCGCTGGAGGACGCGGCGAACATCGCGACGCTGCTCGGATCCGCCAAGGAGGAATCCGAGCTGACCATGTGCACCGATGTGGACCGCAACGACAAGGCGCGGGTGTGCGTGCCGGGCACGGTGCGGGTCATCGGGCGGCGGCAGATCGAGATGTACAGCCGTCTCATCCATACCGTGGATCACATCGAGGGACGGTTGCGACCCGAGTTCGATGCACTCGATGCCTTCCTCACGCACATGTGGGCGGTCACCGTCACCGGCGCGCCCAAGGCGTGGGCGATGCAGTTCATCGAGGACCACGAGGCGACGCCACGTCGGTGGTACGGCGGTGCGGTCGGCAAGATCGGTTTCGACGGGTCGATGAACACCGGCCTCACGCTGCGGACGGCGCACATCGTCGCCGGCGTGGCCGCCGTGCGGGCCGGCGCGACGCTCCTGTACGACTCGGTTCCCGAACTAGAGGAGCAGGAAACCCACATCAAGGCCCGCGCCCTCCTAGAAACTCTGGCAGAAGCCAGCGCCCAGGACCCCGTCAGGGGTCCCCAAGGGGGCACGGGGGAAAAGGCTTCCCCCCGTACGCAGGGGGGGTCTGGGGGGGATCGCTCCCCCCGAGGAAACACAGATCGTCCCCCCCGGGTAATACTCATCGATCATCAGGACTCGTTCGTGCATACGCTCGGGGACTACTTCCGGCAGGAGGGGGCCGTGGTGACGACGCTGCGGTACGGGTTCTCGCCTGCCTTGCTTGACTCGTACGCACCGGATCTGGTGGTGCTGTCGCCTGGGCCGGGACAGCCCTCGGACTTCGGCTGCAGTGCGCTGCTGGATGAGGTGTACCGGCGCGGGCTGCCGGTGTTCGGGGTGTGCCTGGGGCTGCAGGCGATGGTGGAGCACGAGGGCGGGACGCTGTCGGTGCTGGGGGAGCCGGTGCACGGGAAGCCGAGTACGGTGCGGGTGGCCGGCGGCTCGCTGCTGGACGGGGTAGGGCCGGAGTTCACGGCCGGGCGCTACCACTCGCTGTACGCGCCCGCCGGTGAGGTGAAGGGCGGGTTCACCGTGACCGCGGCCAGCGCGGACGGCGTCGTCATGGCGATCGAGGACATGGCTGCGGGGCGGTGGGCGGTTCAGTTCCACCCCGAGTCGATCCTGACCGCATCGGGGCGGACCGGGCACCGCATCATCGCCAACGTCCTGCGCCTCTGCCAGGCCCGCGTCGGCAGCGCAGTGTAGCGGCTGCGCGCAGCCTTACGAGGCTGTGCGCAGCTGGTTTACTCGCTGCCGGGAGATGCCCAGCAAGGCGGCGCTGTCCGCGTCGGTGAGTCCCGCCGTGGACCGCAGCTGCCTGACTGTCCGTGCACCGAGATCGTTGAGCTGGCGGTCAAGGTCTTGCCGCTGCCTGGCGAGTTCCTGGTAGTGCTGCACGTCCGCCTGGAGTTCCGCTGGAATGCTGGTGAATACGCAGTCGACGACGATGTCCCGCACCGGGACACCATCGGGGCCGGAGACCATGTACGGCAGGATGGCCTGCGCCTCTTGCATGAGCTCCATGATCGACCTGCCGGTGCACGAGCCGGGATACCCGTCGGGAAGCCCAACCCAGTTACGGCCGTCTCTGACCACCTGCAGCGTTACCTTGACGGTCATTCCATCCATCCATCTCCGAATATGCCGGCTAGGTCGTGTTGCAGGCGCCCCAGGACTACCGGACTCGCGTGGTCATGAGTCGGTATGAACGAGCGTGCCGCAACTTGCTGGTCGGCGGTCCACACAAGGAGGACTCGTCCCGACCTCGTCGTCTCGGGGAAATCCGGGCGCAGGCGCCTTTCTCGGCACAACTCAAAGATCCTGTCGCGGATTGCCCGATACTCGGTTAGCACGATATTACGCTAGCCGGGTAGCAGCAGACGGGCGGGGAACGACACGCTATCTAAGCCGGCGGCTCCCGATCGCCGGCACTAGGCTGGCCTGATGGATGCGCCGCGGGTTGTCGTCCTGGTTAACGGTCTCCCCGCTGCCGGGAAGACCACTCTGGCCCGGGCTCTGAGCCGCCGGCTCGGGCTTCCGCTGTTCAGCAAGGATGTCATCAAGGAGGCTCAGGCCGGGGTCTTCGGCGCGCTTCCCCCGGATACCCGGCCCCAGCGTGAGTGGAACCGTGTTCTCGGCGCGGCTGCGAACGTCGCGATGTGGGCTCTGCTGGCCGACTCTCCCGGCGGGGCGGTCCTCGAATCGACCTGGCCAAGCGGCGAGACCTGGGGATACGTCCAGGCGGGGCTCGCTTCCGCAGAGGTTGGAAGGCCCTTGCAGATCTGGTGCGAAGTCCCGCTCGCGCTTGCCAGGGAACGTTATGAGCGGCGCAGCAGGACCCGGCATCCGATCCATGGTGAGCAGCCTGACGATGCGGAATGGAACGGGCGCTGGGCCCTGGCGACGCCCCTGCCGATTTCCGGCACCTTGCGTGTGGACACCACGCGCCCGGCTGACCTGGACGCAATCGCCGCGTGGTGCACACGATCACTGGGTGCACCGGCGGACGCGGCGCGCCATGCGTCGATGCGAAATCGTGCACGACTTGTTAAAGCGCAGTTCACCGCTAAGGGCGGCCCGCACGATATCGTCCCCATCGATGATGCTGGATCAGGAGAGCGTCACCGACCCCGCGGTCCGAACGCCGAGCGCTTACCGGGATCCACTCACCTGGGTCATCGCGTCTACTGTCTTCTGCGCGTACACGACCCTCTCGGTGTTCCGGCTCCTCCAGCTGAACCCGACGTCGTTCGATCTTTCCGTCTTCACCGACGAGGTGAAGCAGTACGCCCACTTCCACATGCCGATCGCGGACGTCAAGGGACCGGGCTTCAACCTGCTCGGTGATCATTTCTCGCCCATTGTCGCGCTGATCGCCCCGTTCTTCAGGGTCTTCCCGTCCCCGGTCACGTTGCTGGTGGCGCAGGCACTGCTGGCGGCCGCATCGATCTTCCCCGTCAGCCAGCTCGCACGGGAGAAGCTCGGCCCGGGACCAGCCCGCGTGATCGCCCTCGTGTACGGGTTCTCGTGGGGCCTGCAGCAGATGATCAACTTTGACTTCCACGAGATCGCGTTCGCGGTCCCGCTGCTGGCGTTCTCGCTGTCCGCCGTGGTCCGCGGCCGGATCCCGGCGGCGGTGTGGTGGGCGCTGCCGCTGGTGTTCGTCAAGGAAGACCAGGGTTTCACCGTCGCGGCCATCGGCGCTTACCTGCGGATGTCCGCGGTACGCGACGGCGGGGTGGACCGCGCCCGGGTCCGGGCCGGCCTGTTCCTGGTGGTGTGGGGCCTGGGGTGGTCGATCCTCGCGATCGCGGTGATCATCCCGCACTTCAACCCCGATCATCAGTACAGCTACTGGGCCCAGGGCGGGGTGCTCGGCCCCGGCCAGAGCATGTCACCGCTCGCCCTGGTCAGGCAGTTCTGCTACGCCTGGCCGGTCAAGCTCGAGACGGTGGTGCTGCTGCTCCTGCCGACCGCGTTCATCGCGGTCCGGTCGCCGCTGGTGTTCATCGCCGTGCCGAGCGTGCTGCTGCGCTTCGAGTCATCAGACAACGTCTACTGGGGGACGAGCTGGCATTACAACGCGACGGTGATGCCGATCCTGTTCATCGCCGCCATCGACGCTCTGGTCAGGATCGCCGCGGCCCAGGCGAGGGAGGGCCCGGATCCCAGCCCGGAACGGGCGGCAGTGCTCAGGCTCCGGGACTGGTGGCGGGCGGCCATGGCGGGGGCCGAACGGCACGGGACCGCGATGATGCTCGCGATCGCCGTTCCGCTGGCTTTCCAGTACCCGCTCAGCGGCCTGTGGAACGGGCAGACGTACGAGATCAGCCCGGAGGTGAGGGCGGGCGACGCGGCGATGGCCCTGGTTCCCGACGGTGCTACCGTCACGACGCTGCTGGGCATGCTCGCTCCGCTCGCGGCGCGGGCCGACGTGTTCTGGATGAGCAACAGCGATAACCCGGCCACCCAGTACATCGTGTTCGACTCGAACCTGACGGGGACCAGCGATGTGCCCGCGTACATCGCCCAGTACTACGCCGGCCACTCTTACACGCAGATCTTCGAGGAGGACAAGGTCTACGTCTTCCGCCTCGACACGGGCTCGGGATGATGGCCGGGCGAGCGATTTCTCGTTCATTCAGCCACTGTTCTCCTTATGTAGATATGTGGTGCCCTGCCGGGATCGCTGATCGCCTGATACATGTGTCACTACGAGCGCTGGTGCGTGCCGGCGCGTGGACCGGGGGTGGCTCGGTATGCGTCAAAGAGGACGTCTTGCCTCGACAGGCATCATCGCGGTGCTCGCGGCCGCCGGCTACCAGTTCGCTGCGGCCGCGACCGCGTCAGCAGCCCCGGGAGTGGCGACGACGACGACCTTGACCGCGTCGCCGGCGACGGTGACGACGGGCGCGACCGTGACGCTGACGGCGGACGTGGCAGCGGCTGACAGCACGACCCCGGCCGGATCGGTGCAGTTCGAGGCCGGCGGCACCGACATCGGGACTCCGGCGGCAGTCACCGGCGGCGTGGCGAGCGCGACAACGACCTTCGCGGCGGGGGGAGCCCAGGCGCTGTCGGCTGTGTTCATCCCGGCCACTGCTGCCTACCTGACGTCGGCAGGCACCTTCACGGAAGCGGTTAACGTGGCCGGGAGCGTGCCGCTCGCGACTACCGTGCCGCAGTCGGGTACCTTCACCGTCACGATAACCCCCGGCACCGTCAACCTGGCGGTAGCGGGCCTTACCGCGACCGGGACCCTGGAAGACATCACGGTGACGGACACCCGCAACTATTACCCGGGCTGGTCGGGGACGGGCCAGGAATCCGCCTTCACCGGCTCCGGTACCGCGATCGGCTCCACCATCTCCGGCGGCCAGCTCGGATGGGTGCCGACCGCTGTCGAGACACTGCAGGACGGCGCATCGCTCGGCAGCCATGTGGCTCCGGTCAGCCCGGGCCTGGGCAGCACCGCGGCCACGCTTGCCCTGGCGCCGCCAGGATGCGGGGTCGGCACGAACGTCCTCAGCGCCAGCCTGACCCTGGATATACCGGCGGCCGCGGCCGCCGGGCCCTATCTCGGCAGCATGACGATCACGTTCATGACGGCCGGCCCGCAGGACGAGGTGTGCGCGGTCATCCCGATTAGCGGCTGACTGTGTACCGGCGGACGCGGTACCGCAGCCCTGACGTTGAGGACTGCCAGCCGGTGTCTTCGCCGACTGTCCATGACTCGTCTACTGCCGGGGCGTAGACGTCTCCATCTACCGGTGCGTCGACGTCGGTCACCGACAGCATCGTGGCATGCGCCAGGGCGGCCCGGTAGATCTCGCCGCCGCCGATCACCCAGGTCGCGGGAGAATGTTCAGGCAGCGAGGTTGCGGCGAGGTCCAGCGCCTCGACGACCGACCCGGCGCGCTCCGCACCCTCGGCGGCCCACCGCGGATCGCGGGTAATCACGATGTTGCGCCTGCCGGCCAGCGGACGGAACCGCGGCGGAAGCGATTCCCAGGTCTTGCGTCCCATCACCACTGGGCAGCCGAGGGTGGTCGCCTTGAAATGCGCCACGTCCTCGGGCAGCCGCCAGGGGATCGCGTTGCCCGCACCGATCACGCCGTCGGGTGTCTGCGCCCAGATCAGCCCGACGTTCACACGGCTACCGGGGCCTTGATCGCCGGGTGGTGCTGGTAGCCGACGATTTCCACGTCGGAGAAGCTGTAGTCGAACAGTGAAGGGGCTTGCTTCAGCCGTAGCTCGGGGAACTCATATGGTGCGCGGGAGAGCTGCTCGGCCACCTGGTCGACGTGAGTGTCATAGATGTGGCAGTCGCCGCCGGTCCAGACGAAATCGCCCGGATCGAGCCGGGCCTGCTGCGCCATCATGTGCGTCAGCAGCGCGTAGCTGGCGATGTTGAACGGGACGCCGAGGAACAGGTCGGCACTGCGCTGGTACAGCTGGCAGGACAGCTTGCCGTCGGCCACGTAGAACTGGAACAGCGCGTGGCACGGAGGGAGCGCCATCTGGTCCAGCGCGGCGACGTTCCAGGCGGAGACGATCATCCGGCGGGAGTCCGGGTTGACGCGCAAAGTGTTCAGGACTCCGCTGATCTGGTCAATGTGCCGGCCGTCCGGGGCGGGCCAGGAACGCCACTGCACGCCGTAGACGGGGCCGAGGTCGCCGTCCGCGCCGGCCCATTCGTCCCAGATGGAGACGCCGTGCTCCCGCAGCCAGCCGACGTTCGAGTCTCCGCGCAGGAACCACAGCAGCTCGTAGACGATCGAGCGCAGGTGCACTTTCTTCGTGGTGATCAGCGGGAACCCCCGCGAGAGGTCATAACGCAGCTGGTGCCCGAACGCACTATGAGTCCCGGTACCGGTTCGGTCGGCCTTGGCTGCTCCGGAGGTTAGTACCAGCCGCAGCAGGTCTTCATATTGAGTGTCCGCCACAGCCCCGAGCATACTGGGAGGGCTTGCCGGCGGTGCTTAGCGTCTGGTAGTTGTGTGAGCGCAGGCTACTCGTATGGGGGGGGCTCATAATGCGGCAGGCCCTGCGGAAGCCGGCGCCCGGCTCTAGGAGCCGGGTCGCCCTGACGAGCTTCAGCTTGCTGCTGGGTGCTGCCAGCTGCCTGATCACGGCTTCCGCGCCGACCGCGGCGGCTTCCGCACCGACCGCCCTGACCGTGGCGCGAGTACCGATACCGACGACAACGAGCATGACCGCGTCGGTGTCGGCAGGGGCGACAGTGACGCTGACCGCAACCGTCGCGGCGGCGGACGGCACTGCTCCGGCGGGGTGGGTGCTATTCGAGGCCGGTGGTGCGGTCATCGGCTCCCCGGTGGTAGTGGCGGGCGGCAGCGCCAGCACCGCGGCGACGCTGGTGCCGACCGCCCGGCTGCTGCCGCTGGCCGCGCTGTTCAGCCCGGCCAGCCCCGCATACCTGGATTCCTCGGGCAGCTATACCGAGCCTGCGACCTCGGGAGGTGCGCTGCTGCCGCGTACAGTCAGCGTCCCGCCGTCCGGTGCGTTCACCGTCACGATACATCCGGGGACGGTGCCTATGACCGTGTCCGGCTCCGTTGCCACCGGGGTGCTCCAGGACATCACGGTGACCGACACCCGCACCTCTGACCCCGGCTGGCAGATATCGGGGCAGGTGTCGGCCTTCACCGGATCCGGCACCGCGGCCGGATGGACTATCCCCGGCAGCCAGCTCGGCTGGACCCCGATCGTGATCGGGACGCTGAAGGGCAGCGTGGTGCTCGGGGGCACGGTAGCTCCGGCGAAACCGGGGCTGGGCGTGGCCACCGCGGCGGCGACACTCGCTGAGGCACCGCGCGGCTGCGGATCCGGCACGAACGTGCTGAGCGCCAACCTGACACTGGCGATACCGCTGGGAACCGTTCCGGGTCCTTATGAGGGCGCGATGACGATTACCTATGTTGACGCCGGCCCGCAGGCGAAGTCTGCGAATCAGTCCCAGTGACCGCCGGAAAGGTGCAGTAACCACAGAAGAACTGCCCTAGGCCCCTAGGTAGGCATGTTCCGTTCCATCGGCGTTCACATGTATCTGCCATGATCTGTTCGACTTGGAGCGGCAGTTCACCTGGAGGTACCTCATCATGCGGAGTAGCAGGCGCGTTGTCGCCGCGGCAGCCTTCACCGGCGTGCTCGTGGCGGGCACGGGCACCGCCCTGGCGTTGACGGCGAGCACGACGACGGCAGGCACATGCAGCGGTGCGGGCGCAAGCGCTACGTGTACTGTCGCTGAGACCCTCGATTCGCCCACCTCCATCAGTATCAATGTCACCTCATCTGACACCAATCAGCCGGTCGTGGCGGTTACCTGGCAGGCTGTCTGCTCGCTGAATGGCGACTCCGCGACAACGAACGGCAGCATCAACGGCACTGTCCCGGAGACCGGCGGGGTGACGCTCGGCATGGCCAGCCCGGCGTCGTGCAATGTGACCGCCACCGGGACGCTGAGCGGTACCGGGACGTTCCTGCTCGCGATCAACTACACGGCGCCAGCCGCCAGCCCGTCCGCTTCGGCCTCGGCCTCGGCGTCGCCCAGTCCGTCGCCGTCGGCGTCGCCTTCACCATCGCCCTCGCCATCCTCGAGCGGTTCCACGTCCTTCGGGTCCCAGATAACCGGATTCACCGGCGTGTGCCTCGATGACAAGGCCAACCGGTCGACCCTAGGCAACAAGATCGAGATCTGGAACTGCTACAGCCCGGAAAGCTCGGCGCAGGCCTGGCTCTACACCAACGGCGAGCTCGTCCACAACGGCATGTGCGCCAATGACGCTGACTGGGGATGGAGCCACACCCGCATCATCCTGTGGACGTGCAACGGCGCGGCCAATGAGATCTGGGCGCACGAGTCCGATGGCGAGTACGTGCTGGCGGCTCACGGTTACCGCCTCTGCCTGGACGACCCGGCCGACTCGACCACCGCCGGAACTCCCGTGATCGTCTACACCTGCCACGATGGCCCCAACCAGGCCTGGAGCCTGCCGTAGCCCGCTAGCAGTCGAGCTGGAACGCCCTCCGTGCGCGGCGGCCTTGCGCCGCCCGCACGGTCCCGAGCAGGACCATGCCAGTTCCGATGCAGAACAGGACGGAATACGCGATAACCGAACCTGGCCGGTTCGCGAAGATGATCCGGACGACGGCTGCGGCTAGGCCGATCACGCCGCCGCGGCTCAGGTAAGCGATCGCTGACAGCAGCATGGACTCTGCCAGCACGTTTACTGGTGCGGGCCCCTGAAAACTGCTCGCCGCCGGCACCTCGGCTGCCGGCCATTCGTCTCGCGGTGGTTCGTCGTAGCACTCGGCGGCACCGTCTCGCACCAGCTTGGTAGGGCGGCCCGCGGAGAAATGGCGGCGCTCGTGCACTCCGAAGGGGTCAGGATGCCACCCCTGCAGCGTCCCGCCGTCCATGCATCAAGTATGACCGGGCCTGCCGCAGGCCCGGTCCCGCGTACGGGGCTTACTCGGTAACGGCCTCACGGCTGAGCGCACTCAGCGCCTGCTGGCCGGATGCCGTCTGTGACTGAGCGGGAGCGGAGATGCGGACTGGCGCGCCGTAGTGGGTGAAGTCAAAGACAAACTGTGCCCCGCCCGGAGCGCACCTAGGGGTTGTGGGTACGAGTGTGACTCCTGAGGAGACGGTTGGACGGAGGATCCATGCTCCGCGGAATAAAAGGCGTCAAAAACGACCAGTTTTTATCCGCGGAACACGGATCCTCCGCGCAAATCCAGAGCAGAACGGCTCCACCGGCCGTTCTGAGCTGGAGCCGGCACGGGCATTCCACCTAACCCGGGTTTTTCAACTTAATCCGCCGCCACATCGCCGTGCGGGCTCGGCGAGGCTGCGCCGGAGCCGGAGGTGGTGCCGGACCGGGCGGGGGCGGTTATCCTGACGGGTGCGCCGTAATGGCTGAAGTCGATCACCAGCTGCCCGCCGGGCGCGTAGGAGCCGGCCGGAGCGCTCTGCGGTATGACCTCGCTCAGCTGGCACAGCAGCTGGTCCGAGTTCACCCAGACCGTCGTCGTGAACAGCGGGCTGGCCGCCCGCCCGGTGGCGGGATTCACGCCGTAGCCCGTGCAGCTCTGCCCGTCGATGATCTTGACCCCGAGGGCGGTAACGGCGTCGCTCAGCTCTCCGAGGCCCGACACTGCCGAAGGCAGGTCGAGGTTCGTCAAGCTCACCGGCTCCGATTCGGTGAGCGCCTTCTGCGCCCGCTCGCGTTCGCTCACTGCCAGGTACTGGCCGTCGTAGGTGACCGCCAGGTAGGTGTACCCGCCGGTCATGGTCATGTGTATCGCGAACGGATACCCGGAGAACCTGTAGCCGGCGTCAACTGCCATCGCGTTCGTGGTGAAGTCGACCGCGCCGGTCCCGCGCAGCGAGACCGTATGGCCTGAGACCTGTACCGTGCCAGAGAGCGAGATCTCGACCGTCTCGCGGGCCATGCTCTGCAGCGCCGATTCGGCCACGAACGCGGCCGGTGCCTGCGTGCCACTCTGGCTGGCCGCGGAAACCTCGTGAGTCATGGCGATGAGCCCGCCGATGGTGCCGAAGACAATCACCGCGGCGCCGGCGAAGGCGGCCCAGGGTCGTTTCCGCGGGGGAGCGGTTACCGGCTCCGCGGCGATGGCGGCCGGCTCGGCGAGCTCAGGGCTCACCTCAGGCGGGACAGGAGCAGGAGCCGGGACCGGTGCCGCGACCGCGGCGGTCAGCCAGGACTCCGGCGGCGGCTCGTCGTAGCGCTCGGCTGCCCCGTCGCGCACCAGTTTCGTGGGGTAACCCGCGGAGAAGTAGCGAGCGTCGTGCAAGCCGAAAGGATCGGCCTGCCATCCCTGCAGCCGCCGGCTGTCCATAGGCGCAGTATGTCACTTGCAATGCCTAGGGACCAAGGTATGGATTATTGACGGTCCCGTGCGTACGCCAGCGTGGACCGCCAACCCAGCCGCGGATCCGCGGCCGGGTATCCTCGGGGCCGGCCCTACGGCCGGGTGGCGCTGGTCGCGTATGACTTCCCGTTGGCCGAGTAGGTGATGTACTCGTGCTCTTCCAGGGCAAACTTCCCGGTCAGGGCCTGGCCGGAGAAGCAGAGGATGAGGAGTTCCTGGGTGGCGCCATCGTGAACGCCGCCGAAGCTCCGGATCGTGGCGATGTTCGCCTGCAGCGTTCCGCTGAGCGGATGGTTGGCACCGTCCAGAGCCTGCGAGATGTCGTACTTCTGCCCGCTGCTGCTGACGGCGCGGAAGATCGCGGATCCCTGCAGCCCGGCCGGGCACGCCGCGCTGGTCGACCAGGTGGGCATGCCGCTGGTCGACCCGCTGCCCGGGTTCAGGTGTATGGTCGGCCCCGTCGCGCTCGCCGATGTCGTATTGCCGCTGGCAGCAGTCGTGTTGCCGCTGGCGGCATCGGCGTTCGAGCATCCCGCGGCGAGCAGCATCGCGGCGGCCGCGACGCTGGCTACTCGCACCAGGGGAGCCCTGCGGCTCAGCGGTTTCGGCTTTTTCCAGTTCATTGGTATGCTCTTCATCGAAGGTTCATCTCCCACTTCCTGTGCCGGACGCGCCCGCTGCGCGTCTGATGGTGAGCGGTATAAGGCCTGGCTGGACACCAGGTCATCGGGCAGAGACCTCATCACCCTGACCATAGCGCGATGCCGCAAGCAGCAGCGTGGGTCGGCGGCGCGCGAGAAAATCAACGACATTCTTCAGAACGGGCTGTTGAGCCCGGTCCAGCACCCGCTGCCCCCTGCTGCTGTACGCGTTCGCAGTGATGGTGCCTCGAACGACGCATATCTACTGTTCATCGCCGATTCGCTCTCATGTGGCCCCGCGCGGGGCGGGCGGTGGTTGAATCGTGGCTGGTAGCTGGGATTCAAGGTTACTAGGTACCTAGCCACCCAACATGGTGCCTTGTATCCTGGCTATGTACGGGACAGCCTAACTGAGGGTCTGGGCCAGAGGGGCGAGGGGCGAGATCATGATCAGCGAGTCGTCCCCCGGCGGCACGTCGACGTCGCGCTTCTCCGCCGTGGCAGCGCCGGCCGGGCGGAGCCTGAGGTCCAAGCTCAGCGCCTCCGATCTCGTGTTCCGTGCGGTCGCCCGGGCGGGTGGCGTGTTCGTGCTGGTCCTGATGCTGCTCGTCGGCTCCTTCCTCGCATTCCGGGCGCTGAACGCGCTGCACAAGGCCGGCTGGTCGTTCCTGACCACCCAGGCCTGGAACCCGGACAGCAACGACTTCGGCATCGTCGCGATCCTGGTCGGCACGATCCTCATCGCGTTCGTCGCGATCATCGTCGCGCTGCCGCTGGCGACTGGTGCCGCGCTGTACATCTCGGAGTACGCCCCGCGGCAGATCAAGCCGCTCCTGATCGGCGTCATCGACCTGATGGCCGCGGTGCCCAGCATCGTTTACGGAATGTGGGGATGGGGCTTCCTGCAGTGGAAGATGGCGTCGCTGGCGCGCTGGATCAATGACTGGTTCTTCTGGATTCCCCTGTTCAAGGTCGACGGCGTCACGCGGCACTACTCGGCGGGGCAGACGGCTACCTTCTACACCTCCTCGTCCTTCATGGCGGGTGTGGTGGTGGCGCTGATGGTGATGCCGATCGCCTGCTCGATCATGCGGCAGGCATTCAGCCAGGCCCCGCCCGGTGAGCGCGAGGGCGCGTACGCTCTGGGCTCGACTCGCTGGGGAATGATCCGTGCGGTCGTGATCCCCTTCGGCCTCGGCGCCATGATCGGCGGCACAATGCTCGGCCTGGGCCGCGCGCTTGGCGAGACGATCGCCGTGGCTCTGATCATCTCGCCGGTTTTCCTGGTCCAGCCGCATATCCTGCAAAGCGGCGGAAGCTCCATAGCCAGCCTGATAGCCCTGCGTTACGCGGAGTCCACCCCGTTCGGGGTGAGCGCGCTTTTCGCCGCCGGGCTGGCGCTGTTCGGCCTGACCCTCAGCGTCAACTTCGTGGCCGCGGTCATCGTGTCGCGGTCCCGCTCCGGTGCGGTGAGCGATGCCTGAACCGGTGACACGAGCCGGCGGCGCCGCACCGCGCACGACGGTACCGTCGCGCCCCCAGGCCGGAGGCGTTCAGCAGCGCAGGGCACTCAGCGGGATCCGTACTCAGGATGTGCTGGCACTCGTCGGGGCACTGGCCGCCGCGTTGTGCACCACTGGCGTGCTGTGGACGCAGGTCGCGCCGTTCTCCGGCATCATCGGGTTCGCGGTGGTGAGCTGGTGCCTGTTCGTGCTCATCTACGCGGTGCTCGTCTCCTTTGACGAGAACCGGCCGACCGTGCGCGACCGGATTGCCTCCGTCGTGGTGCACTCGCTGGGTGCGCTGGTGCTCCTGGCGCTGATCGACGTCGTAGGGTATACATTCCTTCGCGGCTGGTCAGCCCTGGTGCACCTCAACTTCTGGACCCAGGATCTGAGCACGGCCGGTCCGCTAGCCCCGATCACTCAAGGCGGCGTGTCACACGCGATCGTAGGCACGCTGATCGAGGTCGGCATCGCGATGGGGATCGCCGCCCCGCTCGGCCTGCTCGCGGCGGTGTTCATGCACGAGGTACCGGGGCGCCTGGCCCGGCTCGTCCGTACCGTCGTGGACGCGATGACGGCGCTGCCCGACGTCCTGGCAGGCCTGTTCATCTATGCCACGCTGATCCTGACCTTCGGCTGGGGCTTCAGCGGCCGGGCGGCCGGCTGCGCCCTCGCCATCACGGTGCTGCCGATTGTCTGCCGGACGTCCGACGTGGTGCTGCGGCTGACCCCGGGCGGGCTGACCGAGGCCTCCTACGCCCTCGGCTCCGGACAGTGGCGCACCGTCTTGTTCGTCACGCTGCCGACCGCCAGATCCGGCCTGGCCACCGCCGTCATCCTCGGCACCGCCCGGGCAATCGGCGAGACCAGCCCGGTCCTGCTCACCGCCGGGGCGACCGGGAACATGAACACTGACCCGCTCCACGGTCCGATGATGTCCCTGCCGCTGCTGGCCTACCTCTCGGTCCTGCAGCCCGAGCAGGCGGTTGTCACCCGGGGATTCGGGGCCGCCTGCGCCCTGCTCATCCTGGTCGTCGTCCTGTTCCTGATCGCACGGATCATCGGCGGTCGCGGCGCGGGGCAGCTGACTGCCAGGCAGCAGCGCCGCCGCGCGTATGGCTCCGCTCGCGACCTCGCCCGGTTCACGAGGCAGCACGCTCCTGCCGGATACCCGAAGGAAGAGTCATGAACGTATCTCGCCTGACGCGCATCCTGGGCACCGTGGTGCTGATCGCGTGCGTCGGGATGCTCACGCCGGTGCAGCATGCCGTTGCCGGCCCTCCCTACGTGCCGATCACCGGCGCCGGCTCGACCTGGGCCTACCCGGCGATCAGCCAGTGGATCAGCGATGTCCAGCAGAACGGGATGAACATCAGCTACGCCCCCGTCGGCTCTACCACCGGCCGGTCGGACTTCGCGCAGGGCACCGTGGACTTCGGTGCGTCGGAGATCCCCTACGGGGTGCAGGACGGTACCAACTACGATCCTCCGCCGACTCGCGGCTATGCCTACATGCCGGACCTGGCCGGCGGTACGACGTTCATGTACAACCTGACGATCGGCACGCAGCGGGTTACCAACCTGCGGCTCTCGGGCTCGGTCATCGCGCAGATCTTCACCGGCGTGATCACCATGTGGAACGACCCGCAGATCGCCGCGGACAACCCCGGCCTGACGCTGCCGGCGATCAAGATCATCCCGGTAGTCCGCTCCGACGGGGCGGGGTCCACCGCCGACTTCACCCAGTGGATGATCGCGACCGAGGGCTCGTGGTGGACCAAGTACTGCGCGCTTCCGGCGGTTGCCCGTAACCCGTGCACCCAGACCTCCACCTATCCCACCGGAGCGGACCCCGCGATGGTCGCCCAGCCCGGGGACGGCGGTGTGGCTGGCTACGTTTCCCAGTCCCAGGCGGACGGCGCGATCGGCTACACCGAGTATGCCTATGCGATCCAGACCGGCTTCCCGGTCGCGCTGGTACTCAACGCGGCTGGCTACTACACCGAGCCCACCCCTGGCAATATCGCGGTGTCACTGCTGCAGGCGCAGATCAACACGGATCAGAGCAGCGCGACCTACCTGACCGAGAACCTGTCGAACGTCTACACCGATACCGACCCGCGTACCTACGAGCTGTCGGCCTACTCGTACCTGATCCTGCCGACCGATACCACCGGCGGGATGACAACGGCGAAGGGCAACACCCTGGGTGACTTCGGCTCGTACCTGCTGTGCCAGGGCCAGACCGAGGTGGACACGCTCGGTTATTCGGCGTTGCCGGTCAACCTGGTCGAGGACGGCTACACGCAGCTGCAGAGGATCCCCGGGTCGAACGTCTCCACCGAGACCAGCACGTTCATCCAGGGCTGCCACAACCCCACCTTTGATTCAAACGGCGACAATCTCCTGGCCCAGCAGGACCCGGACCCTCCCTCCTGCGACATGCAGGGCTCGACGCAGTGCTCGACTCCCACCGGCGGCGCGGCCGGCAGCGGTGGCGCCGCCGGCAACCCGAGCCCGAGCCCGAGCGCGAGCAGCAGTACGAGCAGCAGCACCGGTTCCACCGGCAGCACCGGCTCTACGGGGAGCACCGGCAGCACCGGGTCTACCGGGAGTACCGGGAGTACCGGGTCGACCAGCAAGGGATCGACCGGTACCGGATCCACTGGTACCGGATCGACCAGCAAGGGATCGACCGGTACGGGCAGCACCGGGTCTGGCAGTACCGGGACTGGGTCGACCGGCACCGGATCGACCGGTACCGGCGGCACCGGGTCTGGCAGTACCGGGACTGGGTCGACCGGCACCGGATCGACCGGCACCGGCAGCACCGGGTCTGGCAGTACCGGGACTGGATCGGCCGGCAGCACCGGAAGTACGGGCACCGGCAGCGGGCAGAGCTGCGACGCGAGCACAGGCGTCTGTTCCGCCAGTAACGTCGCTGATGACGGTACAAGCAGTCAGTCATCAGGGAACGAGCCGGTAGACGCCGTACCCGTTTCCGCGCCGAGCAGCCTCGGCGACGGAGTTCAGATCACGCTGATGGTCATAGCAGCCCTCATGCTGGTCGGCCTGGGACTGGCGCCCGCACTAGTCGGCCAGGCCAGCGCCCGCCGCGAGCGGCGAGGTAGCGGCGGTCGCGGGAACTCGCGATGACCGGACCGGCAAGGCGCAGGCCCCGCGATAGCCGGCTGCTCAGGCGCGTGCAGTGGGCGGGGATGCTGACGGCCGTTATGGCCCTGGTAGCTCTCATCCTGCCCGGTCCGGCGCACGCCGCGGGTTCCGGCTATGACCAGATAACCGGCGTTGGCACCACCGCCTCCGCCGTCACCGTTACCTGGCTCCAGGGCATCCTGGATGACACCAACACCCCCATCGCCAGCGCGAATGCCGACCGGACCGATACAACGCAGACCGCGAGCGATCCGCTGGGGTTCATGCACCCGGACTTCCAGGGCCTCCAGGTCACCGTCAGCCAGACCGCCAACATCACGCATCAGGGCATCACGGTTACCTGGACCGGCGGAAAACAATCCAACGTGGGCGGATATACCGACGACTTCCTGCAGATGATGGAGTGCTACGGCGACGCGAGCACCGGACCGACTCCGGAACAGTGCGAGTACGGCAGCCCTGGCCTCCTCGATGTCCCGAGTGCCGCCAATGGTCTCGGTACGCGTTACGGGGACCTGTGCAACCCTGGCACGCTTCCGAGCGTGACCAACCCGCCGCGCGGCGCGACCTCCGGTGGTGCCAGTGCCATTGCCGGATGCGACACGGAGGAACCGAGCGATCCCACGCACATAGCGCCAAGTACCAGCAGCGAGTACGACTCGACGGATAGCACATTTGATATCCCGTTCGCTCCGGTCACGGACCCCACTGACCTTGACTATGCCTTTGGTGACACCACCTACTACAGCCGGTTCAACACCAACGAGGTGCAGGAAGCGATCACCAGCGCGGACGGCGACGGCCAGCAGCAGTTTGAGACCCTGACGGGGACTCAGGCGCCCGGGCTGGGCTGCGGCGACGCGGACAGCGGCCAGCCGCGCGGCTGCTGGCTGGTTATCGTGCCACGTGGTACGTACGAACCCAACGGGTACCAGGTGAACGGAGCGAACAGTGCGCTTGAGACCTCGCCGCTGAGCGCGTCGAACTGGGCTCAGCGCATCCAGATCCATCTCGACTATGCCCCGGTGGGGCAGTTCTGCCCGATCGGGACCCCGGCGATCGATATGGACGGCACCCAGGTCGTCACGCGAGCGATGCAGTCCTGGGAACTCGCACTGAACCAGACCGCGAACTGTTCCATGGAGTACAGCTTCATCGCCACGACCGAAGCGAGCAGCACCAGCGACATCACCTCGGGGGCGACGGGGCTGGCGTTCACGACCATCCCGATCGGCAGCGAGGCTACCCGGACTGGCGGCAGTCCACCGACAGACCTGCCGCCGATCCTCTATGCCCCAGTCGCGATCTCGGCCCTTGACTTCGGTTTCAACATAAACCAGGGCAATGGCTACGACACGACTCCCGTCAAGCTCACTCCCTTGCTGCTGGCGAAGGCGCTGACCCAGACATACCGAGGGGATCTGCCTGACTATGAGCCGGCCGTCGGGGACGCGGGGCCATCGTGGGCGGCGACCTATCCGACGAGCATTGCGCAGGACCCGGAGTTTCTCGCGCTGAATCCGGGGCTCTCGGATCCGAACATCCCGATCGCTCCGCTGCTGACCGAGGACCACTCGGCACTGAACGAGCAGGTCTGGCAGTGGATCCAGGGAGATTCCACCGCCAGTGGATGGCTAGACGGTACTCCGGACGCGAGCGACGGGAACATGGCGATCGACCCGGCTTACACGTCCCTCGATCTCGGTACCGCGGTGGACGACTCCTACCCGCGTGCCTATACCGGTGTCTGCGGCTGTGGTGGCCCGCCGATACCCGACTCGAATCCTCCGGCCAATTACACCAAGGACACCCTGGACCTGCTGCCCTATTCGCTGAACCTGGACTCTGCCACCGCCGCTGTACTCGCCGCGAACAATCCGGCCGAGAGTACCTGGTCGACTGGCACTATCTCTCCGAGCGGCTCAAGCGGATGGTGGCAGACGGCCGGAATCGAGCCGGTCGGCAATATCTTCATGTGGGCGGCAAGTGACACCTCGGACCTGGCCGCCTATGGCCTGACCGCGGCGCAGCTCTGCAACGAGAGCGGCAGCACCTGCATTGGCCCGAGCACCGCCAGCCTCACCGCCGCGGTCGACAATGCCCAGGCCGATAGCGCCGGCCTGCTGCAGGTCAATCCTGCCTCGCCCGGAACCGACGCGTACCCGCTGGTCGACGTCATCTACGCCGCGGTGGCCACCAACCAGAGCGCCGCTAACCTCAATAACTACGCCGCGCTGATTAAATACGCCGTGGGTGACGGGCAGACGGCCGGAACCAATCCAGGTAACCTCCCGCCGGGCTATCTTCCGCTCCCGTCTAACCTCCAGACCCAGGCGATGAACGTGGTCGCGCAGCTGCAGGCGGACGCGAACCCGTCGGCGAGCCCGTCCCCGTCAGTCAGCTCGTCCGGGTCGTCCGCGTCGGCCGCCGCGTCATCTTCGGCCGCTGGATCCCAGTCAGGCAGTCAGTCTGAATCCCAGTCGGTCACCGGGTCCTCGACGGCCCCGGCCACAACATCCACCGGTAACGTCTCGGGCAGTTCCAGCAACGGCAGCAGCCCGCAGGCCAGCAGCACGTCCAGCGCCAGCGGCAGCGGCAGCTCAGGCACGACGGGAGGCACGACACCAGGGTCCACGGCGGGCGCGAAGCCCGAGCCCACCGGCTCGCTCCGGGTCTCGCCCGGCAGTTCCGCGACCTCGCCGGGTGCTGTCGTCAGCCTGCCCCCTTCCGAGATCATCTCGGCCGGCAAGACGGGGCCGCTGGTGCTGGGTAACCTCCGGTGGGCGCTCTTTGCCGTGGTGATCCTGGGCACCCTCTGTGCCGGCGGCGCGCTGATGCTCCGTTCGGGACCGCTGCCTACCTGGCTGCGCCGCCTCGGCCTGGGCGCCTGGAGAGCGTGATGACGCCAGCTCGCACGAGACGCGTGCATCCGTAACTGCTCGTCTGTACGCTACGCGCCGTAGCGCCCGCCGTTTCGCGGATTCGACGTGCGGAATTGTACTGAGAGATTGCTGCATTTGCCCAGTGTTCATTCAATTATTCACCTGTTATCCGCCATAATTTCGTCCTGTCCGCAGTGGTCAGTGATGGAATCTATTCCATAGCTATCAGACCGGGAGTAGGGAGAATATGGTGGAAGATGCTCGCAAGAGACACGCATTTCCCGTGCGGCGCGGCCGCTCGCGGCTCAGGGTGAAGTCCCTGATGGCAGTGGGAACGGCCGTGGTGGGTTTCGCTGCCCTCACGGTGGTGTATGCGGGTCCGGCGTTCGCTGACCC
>Ga0209530_1000188_pt1 | contig 53450 bp, 49 predicted proteins | sample BlaSpr_A8_Ref_O1_FD_187987 | JGI IMG/M metagenome (GOLD analysis project Ga0209530, IMG submission 187987) | Forest soil microbial communities from Thunder Bay, Ontario, Canada - Black Spruce, Ontario site 2_A8_Ref_O1 (SPAdes) (version 2) | ecosystem: Environmental > Terrestrial > Soil > Boreal...
GATCTGCGCGGCGGACCAGCCGGTGTTGGCGGTGAAGCTCAGCTGCACGTACTGGGTACTGGTCCCCGACGGCAGGCTGATGGTGACGGTGTTACCGGTGGAGGGGTTGAAGGTGTACCCGGCCGAGCCAACGATCTGGCTGAACGAGGACCCGTTGGTGGAGCCCAGCACCGAGAGCGTCTCGGTGCGGGTGCTCCAGTCGGTGGCCGGCGGCAGGTCCAGGGTGATCGACCCTATCGACTGGACCGACCCCAGGTTGACCGTGAGCGTCTGCGGATACGCCGCACCGTCCAGGCTCTCCCAGTAGCTGCTGCTGTTCCCGTCGTTAGCGTTAGACGCCGGGTAACCCGACGCACTGCTGCTCGCCGTGATCGGCTGGTTCAGTGCCAGGTTCGTCGTCGAACTGGTTCCGGTACCGGACAAGCTCACGGTGGTCGGGCTGTCGGACGCGTTGCTGGTAACCGTCAGCGTCCCGGACTGGGAGCCGCTCGCGGTCGGCGCGAAGGACACTTGCACCGTGCACGTGGCGTTGGCCGCGACGCTGGAGCAGTTGTTGGTCTCGCTGAAGCCGCTGGACGCCGAGACACCCGAGACGGTCGCGGTCGCGTTACCCGAGTTGGTGATCGTCACCGTCTGCGCGGCACTGGTGGTCCCGGTGCCCTGGTTCCCGAACGACAGCGAGGTTGGCGACGCCGCCAGCAGCGGGCTGCTGCTGTTGGTGACGGACATCGTGATGCTCTGCACGATCAGCGGCACGCTCGCGTTGGTGACGTTGAGCCGCAGGTCAGCGCTGTCATTTTGCGCTTCCTGGAACTGCGCGCCGGTCAGCTGGACGGTTGCCGTGGCCCAGGTCCCGGTTCCCGGGCTGGTGACGGTCGGCCCGTTCTGGTACGCGTTGCTCGGGGTGTCGTATTGCACCGTGAAGCCTTGGCTCGCCGTGGCCCAGTAGGTGACCTGCATCGTCACCGCCGACGCGGCCTCGACCGCGGACAGCGGGTTGATTTGCAGGTAGACGTTCGCGTCACCGGCACCGCTCTGCGCGGAGGTCCAGGTCTCGTAGGCTGTCTCACCACCCTGGGTGATCTGGGTCAGGTTTCCGTCAGAACCCGAGTTCGTCGTACCGACTTGCAGGAACGTCAGCCCCTGCCCGGCCTGGCCGGCGGTGGCCGATACGGTAGTAGCGCCGGTTTCGGTGACCGGGCAGGTGGATGACGCCGTACCGGACGGCGGCGCACCCGCCACCACATTCCACTGCGCCAGCGTCGCGGCATTAATATCAGCCGTCGCGCAGATGAGGCCGCTGGATTGGACGGTCTGCGGGACGGCGGCGCCGGTCGCGGCGTTCACCAGGTAGTAGCTGCCCGACTTGAGGCCGAGACCGGCCGGGCTGACCGAGACCGGGGCGTCGTAGGTGGTGCCCGACGTGATATTCCCCAGCGTCAGGGCGGCGCTGGTGCCGGAACTCGCTACGGCGGGAACGATCTGAAGGTTCCCCACGTCCGGGGAGTCGATGGTCGCGTACGCCGACGAGTACTGAGTCAGCTGCGCTGGCGAGGTTAGCAGCGTGCCGCCAGCCTTCTGATAGGCGGTCAGGTTGGCATCAGTGCCGTTGAGCGGGAGGACCGCCTTGAACGAGGAGAGGCTGACCGCGCCGTTGTTTACCTCCTGGCTGGTCACCACCGTGAACCCGGACTGATAGTTCAGCCACAGGTTCCCGAGCTCACCCTCCACGTTGTTCAAGCTGCCGCCGCTGGTGTTGCCGTAGCCCTGGGAGAAGTCGATGTAGACGGCCACTGGCTGCTGCGGGTACGTCCCGGACAGGGCTTTGAGCTCGGGTAGGTCGGCCGTGTAGATGGGGAAGCCGACGGTGTCTTTCTCCGTCCCGTCATGGATGAAGAAGTCCTCACCGCCACCCTCTGGCAGGCCCATCGCGTAGCTGGAGATCCACTGCACCGCCTCCGCGGCCAGCTGGGAGTTGCTGGGCGGCGCGGTCCACTCCTGCGCCACCTTCACCCCGTACGCGCGGGCCAGGCTGCCGAACGTCAAGGTGAGGCCCTGGGAACTAGCGTCATCATCGATGATGGTGACGTTGTACTGCTTGGCCAGCTTGAAGAACGTGTCCGGGTTGTTGGCGTAGTTCGTCGCGTTACCGAAGCCGCCACCGAAGTAGTAATACAGCGGGGTGCTCGTGATCGAGCGCACGTCGGCGGTCAGCGCCCCGTAGGTCTGCGCCACGCTCCACGCCCGGAACGCCTGGAACACACCGAACAGCGCCTGGCCGGACGCGGCCGCCGGCACCTGGCTGAACGAGCTGTACGAGGTGCCCTCGTCAGAGTTGAACGTGGCGATGGTGCCGTAGGTGTCCGGCAGGTAGGTGTTCTGGAACTCGCTGATGTCGTCGGCCGCGTAGCCGCCGCCGGAGCCGCTGAGGTCCCACATCGCATCCAGGTAGCCGTAGTTCAGGACGGCGCCGCCGTAGCCGCCGGGCTGATCGACGGCGTTCTGGATGGTGTCCTCGACGTAGGTGAAGTACTCGGACTGCTCGGTCGGGTCCCACCAGGCCGGCTGCGCGCCCGCCGCGCCGCTGCTGCTCTCCTCGAAGTCCGTGATCCACGGGGCTGGGCTGCCGCCCCACCCGGCCTGCCAGAAGATCGGGATGAGCTGGATACCCGCGGCCGCGGCGTTGGCGAGCTCGGTGTCGAATTCGGTGAAGGTGAAGGTGCCGGCCTCGGGCTCGATGGTGCCCCAGGGCATGTTGAGCTCGGCGGTGGTCAGCCCGTCGGCCGCCAGTCCAGCGAAGAACGACTCTGACCAGGCAGTGCCGTTATTGTCAAAGTCGAGCTGAGTGGACCATATCGGCGTCGTAGGCGACGAGGCCGCCTCCGCCGCCTGGACATGCACGCCGACCGCGGCGACGCACGCCGTCACCACCGTCAGGGCGACGGGCGCCGCGAGGCGTCCAGTCGCATGCGCCCGGAGTGCCCGGAAACCGCGGCGCAGCAGGACCACTGCGCGTGCCTTCATGACCATGTCGCCTCCTCCTTGGTGCCCGGGCATGCCGGGCAGCCGGCTTCCGCCGGTGTGGTTCATGCGGTGTGAGTGACAGATGCGGAGAGGACGAGGCGCTTCGTTGCCATGACTGTAACCTCAACTACATTTTGACGCAATATGTTGTCATATGTTTAGCAGGATCCTGATAGCAAACAGTAATAACCAGCACTTTTACGTGACAGATTCGAACTGTCGATGACCGATCCATAAGGCTACGGTTGCTTGGGGGACGCATTAGCGCCACGCAAAATGGACATATCGGCCCGATAAATCGCCGCATCCCACCGAACCCTGGAGAACCATAAGCTGCCTGCTAACACAAGTGAAGCAGCTACCTCAGCTTTCGCCTGAATTCGCGCCAGTAGCCCTGCTCAATCTGAGCCCGCGCAAAGCCTGTCAGGTCTCCGAGTGCGGCCCGCCTGTTCGCGGGAAGTCAACGTACTGGCCGCGCATGTTGTGCACGATCGAGTACATCCGCTCCTGTGAGACCGAGGCGGTAGCCAACCACAGCATCCGCAGCTTCCTGTTCGCGGCGATGCTGGCCGAGCACCAACGGCCGCGGCCGGCCGCGGACTTCGATCCCGACCTGGTGTGGGAGGCAATAGCCCTGCACACCTCCCCCGGCCTCGCCGAGCGCCGCGGCGCCCTGGCGCACCTCACCAGGGCCGGCATCGGCATGGACTTCGGCCGCGGCTCGTCCGCGAACGCAGCCAGGATGGCTGACGAGCCTGGGACGAGCCGCGCAAGCCTCCCGATGGGGCGAGTAGAGCCTTGCGCTACCAGCGAGAAGGCTGACCGGCCGTCGGGAACTAGCATCGGGCTGTGCGACAGATAGACGTTACCGGAATGCGGGTTGACGCTGAGATTGTCGTTACGGCCCCGCCCGAGGTTGTCTGGGACTTGCTCGCCGACATTGCCAACATCACCGCCTGGAGTCCGGAATGCATCAGGACCGCCTGGCTGGATGATCGTAATGACGTCCGCCCCGGCGCCAGGTTCAGCGGGCGGAACCGGCTACCGGACGGCCTGGAGTGGACCGTGACCTGCGTGATCACCGAGGCCAGGCGACCGGGCCGGCTAGCGTGGGTGGTGCTCGACGATGAAGATGCCACGCAGACCGTCGAGTATCCGTCTTCCCGCTGGCGCTACGATATCGAAACCGCTCCTGGTGGCGGCGCCCTCGTCCAGCAGTGTTTCGTGCACGGGCCGGCCGACAGCCGCCTGCGCTGGCTGATGCGGCGCAGTCCGGAGCGGGCAGCGAAGATCGTCGAGAACCGCCGGCTGATGCTCCAGACGAACATGGCGCGCACACTCGCCGAGATGAAGACCACCGCGGAACAGCGGCTCCGCTAGCCCGGCACCGCGCTGAGCGTGTCCAGCCACTGTCGCGTCCGGCGGGGCGAGCGGAGCAGCACGACCGGGGGTGCCGACTGGTCGGCCGCCCACCCGCGCATGCGCTGGCGCTTGCGCTTGAACGAGCGGAAGTGCCAGTACACGATCCAGTCCCTGGAGAAAGCGGACCGGATGGATTCGGTGTTCCCGTTGCAGACCGGGCGGCGGTCGATGGCCCGGGCAATGGTCCTGCGGATCAGCCGCTGCAGAGACAGCCACCTCGGGTAGTCAAGGCCGACGATCAGCTGCACGCGCTGCAGCGGCACGTCGCGCCACTTGCCGTAGGCGGTGTCCAGCACCCAGCGCTCCCCCGCGCAGATCGCGGTGATCCAGCGCCGCTGCTCCTGGTCAGGCACGGGCACCCACCCCGGCTGCCAGGTCAGGTCATCGACCGAATGCCACGGCAGCCCGGTCCGCTCACCGATCTGGCGGGCAACGGTGGTCTTGCCAGAACCTGTCACCCCGTAGACCAGGATCCGCTCGATCCGGACCGGCTCTGAGCGCGCCCCCTGCTCTATCCGGTCCACGTGCAACTCCCTCGGCTCGTCGGGCGTGTTGATGGTATCTGCGCTCTGCTCTAAGGGGTTTCGATGAACAAGTACTTCTCCGCAGCACTGCCCGTCGTCATCGGTCTCGCCGCCACGTTCGGCACTGGTGCCGCCGCAGCAGCAGCCGAACCTGTGCATTTCGGCACGCCACAGGCCGCGATGCGCTATCTGGCCGCCGCGTCCAATCATGACAACGCTACGGCCATCCACCAGGTGACCACACCCCAGTCGTTCAAGCAGTTCATGGGCATGCGCCCTGAGCTGCACGGCCTCCACCTGGGCTCCTGCGCCGCCACTGGTCGCGGCGACTACATCTGCAACCTGGGCTACTCATACGAGTACCAGAACCAGACCGGCAAGCACTGGAACAACAACGCGGTCGCCCAGGTGATTGTCGCCCCGGCGCTTAACCCAGGCTGGTATCTCTATGCGTTCATTACCTGCGGCGGCTAGCCGACAGCTGGGGTCGCTCCCTGCTTCCATCCCTGAATCCGGACGGGGGCGAACCAGCGCGACGAGTGAGGCCAGCGGGAGTAGCGGGGTCGTTGTCGGCTACTACAAGCCCGGGCTAGCGGGAGATGAGGGCGCGGTCGGCGTTCTCGCCGAGGATGGCGCGGGACAGCGTGGTCAGCATCTCGGCCAGCTCGGCGTGCTGCTCAGGAGACCACTCGGCGAGCAGCTCACGCAGGCCCTCCCGGCGAGCGGCGAACAGCCGGTCCGCGGCAGCGTGACCGGCGGGAGTCAGCTCGATGCCGCCGCCGGAGCGAACCACCATGCCCTCGGCAACGAGGCGGTCCACGTACGGCCTGCCGTGGTCGACACCGACGCCGGCCTGCCTGGCCAGCTCTGCCCCCGCGACCGCGCCCTGCTTGGCGAGCCTGGTCAGCACCCAGCAGGACCCGGCCGGCAGGTTCAGGCCGGCCAGCACGGCTAGCCGCTCGTAGCCGCGGCGCCTGATGTCGGTGCTGGCCAGCCTGGACAGCGCGCGTTCCACCTCGTCAGCCGAGGAACGGGCAGGTGCCGTCGCCCCCAGGCCCGTGCCGATATCGGGAGCGCCGGCCGCGCCGCGCAACGGCACCTCGCGCAGGAACCAGGACAGCACGAACGCGACCAGCGCGATCGGCACCGCGATCAGGAACACCGGCTGCAGCGCCAGCGAGTATGCGTGCACCACGGCCTGGTACAGGTCCGCGGGCAGCTTCTTCAGTGACGCCGGGTCCGCCGTCGCCGTCTGCGGGTTGAAGCCGGGCGGCACGGGAATCCCGCGCAGCGCCGACGACATCTCGCTGGCCAGCCGGTTCGCGAAAACGGCACCGAAGATCGACACTCCGAACGACCCGCCGATGGTGCGGAAGAACGTGGCGCCGGACGTTGCCGCGCCCAGGTCGGCGTAGTCGGAGGAGTTCTGCACGGCGATGACCAGTACCTGGATGATCAGGCCGAGGCCGAAGCCGAGCACGAAGAAGTACAGGTCCATCAGCCACACGGCGGTGTGCTCGTCCAGCTTCGACAGCAGGAACATGCTGATCGCGAGCACGCCGGTGCCAACGATCGGATACACCTTGTAACGGCCGGTCCTGGCGATGAGCTGCCCGCTGATAATCGAGGTAACCAGCATCCCGCCCACCATCGGCAGCAGGTAGACACCCGACAGCGTGGCGGACACGCCATGTGCCACCTGCAGGAACAGCGGCAGGTAGGAGATCGCGCCGAACATCGCGAAACCGGCCGCGACCAGGACGGCGGCGCTAATGCTGAACACCGGGTTGCGGAACAGGCGCAGCGGCAGCATCGGCTCGGCCGCGGTCCGCGCGGACTGCCACCAGGCCGCGAGCATGACGACCGATCCGGCGAACAGGCCGATGATGACCGGCGAGCCCCACGCATAGCTGGTGCCGCCCCACGAGGTGGCGAGTACCACGCACGTGGCGAACGCGGCCAGCAGCGTCGCACCCAGGTAGTCGATCTTGTGATGCTTGCGGTTGGAGTGGGCCGGCAGCACCACGGTCACCACCACCAGGGCGATGGCCCCGATCGGCAGGTTGATGTAGAACACCCACCGCCAGGACAGGCTGTCCACGAAGAAACCGCCGAGCAGCGGGCCAATGACGCTGGCGACACCGAAGACTGCGCCGAACGCGCCCTGGTACTTGCCGCGCTCCCGGGGCGGGACGATGTCACCGACGATGGCCTGAGCGAGCACCATCAGGCCGCCGCCGCCGACGCCCTGCAGCGCGCGGAACGCGATCAGCTCGCTCATGCTGTGTGCCAGGCCGGACAGCGCCGAGCCGACCAGGAAGATCACGATCGCGCCGACGAACAGGTACTTGCGGCCGTACTGGTCGCCGAGCTTCCCCCAGACCTGGGTGGTCGCGGTGGTCGCCAGCATGTAAGCGGTGACCACCCAGGACAGGTGGTCTACCCCGCCCAGGTCGCTGACGATCGTGGGCAGCGCCGTCGCCACGATCGTCTGGTCCAGCGCGGCCAGCATGATCGCCAGCATCAGCGCTGAGTAAATGACCAGCACTCCGCGCTGGCCAGACGGCTCACTCTCGGTAACCACGCATCGCTCATACCCAATAAGCGCGGAGTAACCACCGCACAGGCCAGGCAGAACCGTTTCCCGGACCCTGACTGGTGTCAGCAGGGTCCGGGAAACGCATCAATCGCTAGCTCTGGCCCAGAACGTCGCTGAGCGACAGCGGAATCGTGTGCCACTGCGCACCCGCGTGGTTAGAGAACGGCGTCGCCCCGACATACGTGTACAGCGGCAGGCCGTTGAAGGCGACCTGGCCGTCGATCACGCTGAACTTGCTCGGGTAATTGTCGGCCGGGGAGACCTGCCCAACACCATCTACCGCCTTCCACAGTGTCGCACAGCTCCCAGTGCAGGTAGACGGCTTGCCAGCGGTGTCACCCGAGTAGGTGTAGACAACCTGGCCAGCAGCCTCAGCCATTAGGTAGGTGCTCTTGTACTTCTGGACAATGAAGTAAATAGTGCCGGGTGGCGGCGAGCTCAGCGCGCCGCTGCTCGCCTGCTGCTTAGGCTGCAGCGTCGCGCCGGAACTAGGTGTGTTCGTCGAGGCAGCACCCGTGGTCGGCGTCGATGAACCCGTAGCCCCTGTGTTCGACGAGCCTCCCCCGCACGCGGTCAGCAGCAGTGCAGCCGACACGAGCCCGGCAGCAGCTGCCCATCCGCTCTTGCGCATAACGTACTCCGTTCAGTGATCGATCGGTCTAGTACGCCGGAAACGTACCAGAGGCCAGGCTTGGCCGAAGGTGTCTTAAGCCCTACTTAACAATCCGGCCACATAGCCAGGCAAGGGACAATGGGTACCGATAGTCGATATTCATATGCCCGGCCTCAAAGAGCTCATAGTGTACCAAATCATTCGCAACGCCTATCTTTTCGAGCGCGGCCCGGAATGCCTGGGCACCAATGTCCAGGTAATACTCATCCCTGGTGCCCGCGTCGATCCAGATCCCCCGCAGCCCGCGCAGGGCCCCGACGTGGGCCGGAGCCATGCGGACCGGATCCCAGTCCAGCCACCGCTGCCATATCTGCGGCCGCAGCACGCCGGTCAGCGGGTCGAACGGCAATTCCACTGAGCCGTCCTCGCCGGCCGAGAAGCAGGCCGCCACACCGAGCAGGCCGACCAGCGCCTGGTCCTCCGGCTTGGTGAAAGATTCCCGGCCGCGGAAGTCGGCCCACCAGCGCATGATGTCGCCGTCGTAGGCGCGCAGGTGCCGCACCGCCGCGGGGAACTCCGGAATGTAGCAGTACTCATACAGCGAGTCGCCCGCGTGCGTTGCCAGTGCGCCGAACAGGTCCGGTCGCAGCATCGGGGTGATCATCGCCCCGAAGCCGCCGCTGGACTTGCCCATGATGGCGCGATGCGCGGCTTGCGGCAGCGTCCGGAACCTGGCGTCCACCCACGGCACGACCTCATCGCACAGGTACGAGTGGTAGCGGCCCGTGCCGGGCGAGTCCACGAACTGGCTGCCTCCGTAGGCCGTCCAGGCATCGACGTAGACGAGCACCGCCGCCGGCGCGGCATCCGGCCCGACGAACAGCGCGTCGGCCCGCTCGAGGAACGGCTGCCGGAATGGCGCCCGGTTCCGCCACATTGCCAGGTGCCCGGTGTAGCCCTGGATCACGTACACCGACGGGTACCTGCGCTCAGGATCATCGTCGTAACCCGGCGGCAGGTACACCAGCACCGGACGCTCGTGCGGGTCGCCAAGCGGGTTGCCGCGAAGCAGCGCGCTGTCAATGACGTGCTCTTCGAGACGGCCGGAGAGATCGGCGGACCACGGCAGCAAAGGGCTCCTCCTCGGAACGGCGCGCCTTCCATTTTTATCCGCACATGAACACCACTTGGTCCGCCGCGTGTCTCAAAGCGCTCGACAAGAAGCGATCCGTACACTTACGGTGACTGTCACGAAGCCGTGAGTATTCAAAAGATGGGAGCGAGCGCATGTCTGACATTGTGACTTTGCTGATCGCCGGCCTTGGCGGCGCCGCAGCAGCCGCCGGGCTCGGCTGGGCATTGCGCCGCCGCAAAGCGGAGCCGGAGGACGTCACGATCGGCTTCCTCGGCCCGTCGCTCGCCGCGCTGTACCTGCTAGTGCTCGCGCTGGCGGTCGCCGCGGAATGGGGCACCATCTCGGACGCGCACCAGGGCGCGACCACCGAGGCGTCGGCGCTGCACCAGCTGTACTGGGCGGCCGAGGGCTTCCCGGCCGGCCCCGCGGCGACGCTGGAGAGCGACGTACGCGCCTACGCATCGGCCGTGGTGAATCACGACTGGCCGCAGATGCGCGACGGCAGGCTCGACGACGAGACCGAGGACATGCTCGGCTCCATGAAACTGACCGTGCTCCGGGTCAATCCGCCGAATGCCGCGGCCTCCGCCGCCCAGACCGACGCGCTGAACCAGATCGGCACGCTGGCCGCGGTCCGCGCACAGCGGGAGGATGACGCGAGCGTGGGGCTGCCGAGCGGCGTGCTGGCCGGGGTCATCGCCACCTCACTGGTGGTCGCCCTGTTCCCGTTCGCCGTCGGCATCCGCCCGGTGCTGCCGAGCATCATCCTCGCGTCCATGCAGGCGGCGCTGGTGGTGATCGGCGTCGTGGTGGTATTCCAGCTCGATCACGCATACGAAGGGCCGCTAGCCGTCCAGCCCACACCGATGTCGGCGCTTATCCAGCAGATCGGCGCGCAATGAAAAGCACAGCCGTCACCCTGAACATGCTCGCCGTGCCCGCACTCGCCGCGGCTGCCGGGCTGCACCATCCAGGCGCGATCGCATACCCCGCCGCCCCGGCCGCGGCCACCCCCGCCACGGCAACACTGACGGCGGCGATCGACAGCAGCGAGGCAACATGCCAGGCGTGGGAACCGCTGCTGCCCGGACTGCTGTACCTGGCGACCGCGCCGGTGCTCACCCTGGGCGGCGTGCCGCTGATCGGCGGCGGCACCTGCGAGCCGACCGGCAAGGGCTACGACATCTCACTCGGCGTTAACGTGGCGATCCCGCCCGGCTCCGCCTGCACCAGCCTGCCGCTCATCAGGGTCAACCTGGGCCTGGCCATCGGCGTGCCGGACGAGAACGGCGTCGACCCCTGCAAGGCACCTGCCGCACCCGCACCCGTCCTACGAGCACCTGTCCCACGAGCACCCGTCCCGCCAGTACCCGTCCCGCCAGTACCCGTCCCGCCAGTACCCGCAATCGCGCCCCGGCCAGCCGCGCCGTCATCCCCGGCGCTGGCGCCCCCACCGCCAGCACGGCCGCCAGCACGGCCGTCGGCCCCCGCCCTCGCGCCCCCGCCACCCGCACCGTCGTCGCCGGTGCTGGCCTCGCCGCCGCCGCACCGGCGGCCGACGCCACCGCCTGCCACGACACCGGCGCCGGCCCTCACCACCCCGGCGGCGGCGCTGCCTCCTCCGCCGGCGCCCCGTCCGCCCGCGCCACGTCCGCCCGCGCAGCCCGCGCCGCCGGTGCAGGCCGCGGCCGTGGTAGCCCCGGCAGCGGTCAAGCACGCGCACAAGCCGCTACCTCGCAAGCAGGCGCCGAAGCCCGTGCACTCCTTCTTCCAGGCGGCACCGGAGCAGCCTCCCGCGCCGGCCTTCAAGCCCGGGCAGCCGGTACTGCCGGTCGGTGTCCTGGTGACAGTTGTCATGACCCCGTGCGTGGCAACCGTCGCAGCACGCCTGGGCAAGATAATGATGGGTCACGCCGCCTAAACGAGAAAGCTCACACGTCGAAGAACACAGTCTCCCTGCTGCCCTGCAGCCAGACGTCGAAGCGCAGGTGGCCCTCCGGCTCGGCGACCGCGATGAGCGTGCTCCGCCTGGTCCGCTCGACCGAGCAGAGCACCGGGTCAGCGGCGTTGGCGGCCAGCTCGTCCGGGAAATAGAGCCTGGTCACCACCCGGTCGAGCAGGCCGCGGGCGAACACCGACACGTCCAGGTGCGGCGCCTCGATGTCGCCTTCCGGCGTCGGCAGCGGGCCCGGCTTGAGCGTGAGGATGGTGTACGAGCCGTCGGCAGCGGTCGCGCACCTGCCGAACCCGCGGAACGCGGCGGCGGCAGGCGACGGGCCGCGCGGATCGTCCGGGTGCGCGAACCGGCCGTCCGGGTCGGCCTGCCAGGTCTCGATCATCGCGTCCGGCAGCGCGTTCCCCGCGCCGTCGTAGACCCGGCCGGTAATGGTGATCGCCCCCGGCGTTCCTTCCGGCACCACGTACGGCCCTTCCGGCCACGGCAGCCGCATCGCGAAGTAGGGCCCGACGGTCTGCGACGGAGTCAGGCCCAGATCAGTGCCGATTTTAGGTGGCATCGTGCGGCTCCTCGAAGAAGGTAGCGCTGCGCCCGCGCAGCACGATGTCCCAGTTGTAGCCCAGCGCCCACTCCGGCTGGGTGAGCTCGATGTCGAAGCGCGCGACCATCCGCTCCCTGGCCGCGTCATCGGGCACCGAGTTGTAGATCGGGTCCAGCGGCAGCAGCGGGTCGCCGGGGAAGTACATCTGGGTCACGATGCGCTGGGTGAACGCCCGGCCGAACAGCGAGAAGTGAATGTGCGCCGGCCGCCAGGCGTTGGGGTGGTTACCCCACGGGTAGGCACCAGGAGCGATGGTGATGAACCGGTACCGGCCCGCCGAGTCGGTAATGCAGCGGCCGATGCCGTCGAAGTTCGGGTCGAGCGGTGCCGGGTGGTGCTCCCGGGAGTGCCGGTACCGCCCGGCGGCGTTGGTCTGCCAGATCTCGAGCAGCGTGTCAGGCACCGGCCGGCCGTCGGAGTCGAGCACCCGCCCGGTCAGGATGATCCGCTGCCCGATCGGCTCGCCGGCGTGCTGGGTGGTCAGGTCCGCGTCGGTCGCCGTGATCAGGTCGCTGCCGAGCAGCGGCCCGGTGATCTCGGTGAGCCGGTGCGGGAGCAGCACCAGCGGCTTCTTCGGATGCCGCAGCGCGGTGGAGCGGTAGCCCGTGAAGTCCAGCGGCGGATGCACGCCGTCGGCTGGCCGATCGTAGGCGGGCAGCAGCAGCTCCGTCTCGGGGGGAGCGGCAAGACCAGTGGTGACGTCTGCTCTCATGCGGTATTACTCCTTGCGTGCAGGTCGCGGAGCGCGGTGAGCTCGTCCGCGGTCGGCGGGGCGATGGCCTGGGGCGACGCAGAGACGGCCAGATCCCAGCCGGTCCGCTCGCGCACCGTGTCGACGGTGATACCCGGGTACAGGCCGGTCAGCGTGAACTCCAGCGTCTCCGGGTCGGGTTCGAGAACGCCGAGGTCGGTGATGATCTGCCGCGGGCCCGCACCGGTCAGCCCGAGCCGCTCCCGGTCACCGGGACCGGACCCGTAGCCGACGGACGTGACGAAGTCCACCCGGTCGACGAACGAGCGGCGGGTCTGGCGCACCACGACTATCACCTCACGACACGAAGCCGCGATCTCTGGTGCGCCCCCTGCGCCTGGCAAGCGCACTTTAGGTCTACCGTAATCGCCGCCGACGACTGTCGTATTGATGTTGCCGAACTTGTCGATCTGCGCGGCGCCGAGGAAGCCGATGTCGATCCGGCCGGGCTGCAGCCAGTAGTTGAAGATCTCCGGCACGCTGACCACGGCGTCCGCCGTCTCGGCGAGGATCCCGTCACCGATCGACAGCGGCAGCAGCCCTGGCTTCGCACCGATCGTGCCGGACTCGTAGATGAGCACCAGCCCGGGGGCGTGCGTGGCCCGGGCCAGGTTCGCCGCCGCGCTCGGCAGCCCGATGCCCACGAAGCACGTCAGGCCGTCCCGCAGCGCCCGGGCCGCGGAGACCGTCATTATCTCGTCGGAGCTGTACATGTCGCTCATAGCGCGTTCTTCATAAGCACTGCCAGCCACGAGGTGAACGCGTCACGGTCCCGGCTGATGGCGTCCCACGCGGCGTAGTAGTCGTTGTCCCTGGCCGAGTACCCAAGCGCGTACGAAGGATGCGCGCCGCCGGGCACCTGCGCGACATACGTCACGGTCCAGGCAGGCAGCACCACCGCACCCGGCCGGGGATCGAGTACGTCGACGATCTGCTCGACGGTCACCACAGCCCGTTCTGAGGAGAGAACTGCTTCTTTCTGTACGCCGGTGATGCCCCAGAGCTGCACGTTGCCGGCCCGGTCAGCCCGCTGGGCGTGGATGACAGCCACATCGGGCCGCAGGGCCGATACGGCGGTCAGTATCTCCCCGGTGAACGGGCAGGTGACCGGCGCGATCGTGGGGGTGACCTCAGCCAGCCCGGTGCCGTTGTAACCGCGCAGCACCGCGAACGGGAGCCCGGACGCCCCGGCCACGTACCGGTTCGCCATCCCGGCGTGGCTGTGCTCCTCGAGTTCCAGGGGTGCGGGCCAGGCGTTCTCCACCGCGTCGCGGAACCGGTGCAGCGAGCCGACACCGGGGTTGCCGCCCCAGGAGAAGATCAGCTTGCGGGCGCAGCCAGCCCCGATGAGCTGGTCATAGATGACGTCCGGCGTCATCCTGATCAGGGTCAGGCCGCGGCGGCGCTGCCTGATGATCTCATGCCCGGCCGCGAACGGGATCAGGTGCGTGAAGCCCTCCATGGCCACCGCGTCACCGTCGTGAATGGCTCGCCCTACTGCTTCGGCGAGCGACACGATTTCCGCCATCGGCCTCCTTCGGGTCTCTGTGCGGGGTAACGCGGCTCTTGCCAAAACGATAGCCGGGCTAACCGCCAGATGCACATCTGTTCGCAGAACGGACAGTGGTTACTCCCCTGCGCCCGCTTCGCGCAGCACGTCCTGGGCGATCGCGAACGCCCTGTTGGCTGCCGGGACACCGGCATACACCCCGGTCTGCAGCAGTACCTCGCCGATCTGCTCCGCCGTCAGACCGTTGCGCAACGCGGCCCTGACGTGCATGGCGAGCTCGTGCTCCCGGCCGAGTGCGGTGAGCACGGTCAGCGTGACCATGCTGCGCTCGGCTCTGGTCAGTCCCGGACGCGACCAGATCTCGCCCCACGCGTACCGGGTGATGAAGTCCTGGAACGGCTCGGTGAACGAGGTGGTCATCGCCACCGCGCGGTCCACGTGCTCATCCCCCAGCACCTCCCGGCGGACCCGCATCCCCTCCTGCGCACGTTCCGCCTCATCCATGCCCGTCACCTCCGTGCGCGGCCAGGGCCGCATCGATGAACACCTGGGTCGCGCCCAGATACCCGGCCGGCTCCAGCGCGGCCTCGACCTGCTCAGGGGTGATGCCCGCCGCGGCCAGCGTGTCCGCCAGCTCGGGCACCCCGAGCAGCACGTCGCGCAGCCGCAGCCCGGAACTGGCCGCCCGCTCGCTGGCCCGCGCCACCAGGTCGTGTGCCCGCGGGGCGCCAAGTACCCCGCTGACCAGCGCGGTCACGTGCTCCGCCAGCGGGAGGCCCTCGGTCGCAGCCAGGTTAGCCGCCATCCTCGGCGCATCCACCACCAGCCCGCCCAGCAGCTCCGCACCCCACGTGGCGGCCGACTGCGTCAGCCGGAGCAGCGCGGTGTAGGGCTCCCACTCGGCGTGCCAGGCTCCGGCGGCGCGCTGCAGCTCATGCTCGGCGCTGGCGGCCAGGGTGGCGAGCAGCCCGGGCACCTGCCGGGTGCAGCCGAGCACCGCGACCGCGGCGACCGGGTTGCGCTTGTGCGGCATAGCCGACGAGCCCCCCCGGCGGACCGGACCGCCAGGACCGCCAGGATCACCCTCGCGGAGTTCGCCGATCTCGTTCTGGGCTAGCAGGGTGACGTCTCGGCCGATCTTTCCCAGGACGGCGGACGCCCTGGCCAGGGATGTCGATATGTCGAGGACACGCAGCCGGTCCGTGTGCCAGGGCAGCACCGGCAGGGCCAGGCCGAGTTCCTCGGCCATGAGCGCGGCCACCCGGGGGCCTTCGGCGCCCAGGGAGGCGAGGGTGCCCGCCGCTCCCCCGAACTGCACCGCCAGCCGCTCCGCCCGCACGCTGGCCAGCCCTGCACGGGCCTCGTCGAGTGCGGTCAGCCATCCCGCCGCGACCAGCCCGAAGGTCACCGGCACCGCCTGCTGCAGCAGGGTCCGGCCGATCATGATCGTGCCCCGGTGCCTGAGGGTCAGTCCCGCGGCGGTCTCGGCGGCCCGCGCCAGGTCCGCCAGCGTCGCGCCGATGACCTGCCTGGCCAGCAGCATCATCGCGGTATCGATGATGTCCTGGCTGGTGGCACCCCGGTGCACCGCGCCGGCCGCTGCCGCGGGCACCTGCCGGGCCAGGGCGCGGGCGAGCCCGGGTACCGGGTTCCCGGTCAGCCCAGTGCCGAACGTCGCCGGGTCGAAGTCCGCGGCGCTGGCGGCCGCGGTCACCGCCTGGCCGGCGCCGGCGGCCGCCAGCCCGGCGCGCTCCAGGGCCCGCGCCAGCCCGGCCTCGGCGTCCAGCATGGCCTGCAGCCAGGCCATATCCCCGACCGCGACATCCCCGCGCCCGAAAACCCCGCCAAACACCGGTCCCATCGCGACTCCTCCCGGATGCTTCCATGGTCATGGGTAGTTTCGGGCAAATACTGTTCCGAAATACCCATGATCACGAAGTTCACCCCGGGAGGCGGCTTGGACGAGGAGTTCGGGGATGATCTATCGTCTTCGTATGACTGACCATTCAGCCGGCCTTCCGCCGCGCCGGCTAGCACAGCGCCGCCACCTTGTTACCGAGATCCCCGGCCCGGCCTCGCGTGAGCTGCAGGCCAGGCGTGAGCGCGCTGTCGCCCGCGGGGTCAGCTCGACGCTGCCGATCTTCGTCACCGACGCCGGCGGCGGGGTCATCGTGGACGCCGACGGCAACTCCCTCATCGACTTCGGGGCCGGCATCGCCGTGGTCTCGGTCGGCAACGCGGCGCCGCGGGTGTCCGCCGGGGTCGCCGAGCAGGTGGCCAGGTTCACCCACACCTGCTTCATGGTCACCCCGTACGAGGGTTACGTGGCGGTCTGCGAGAAGCTGGCCGCCCGCACTCCCGGCGACTACGACAAGCGGTCCGCGCTGTTCAACTCAGGCGCGGAGGCGGTAGAGAACGCGGTGAAGATCGCCAGGCACGCCACCGGCCGCCAGTCCGTCGTCGCGTTCGATCACGCCTATCACGGCCGCACCAACCTCACCATGGCGCTGACCGCCAAGAACATGCCCTACAAGGACAAGTTCGGCCCGTTCGCCAGCGAGATCTACCGGGTGCCCATGGCCTACCCGCTGCGCTGGCCCGGCGGGCCGGAAGCGTGCGCCGCCGACGCCTTGACCACGTTCAAGAACGTGGTCCACACCCAGGTCGGCGAGGACAATGTGGCTGCCGTGATTATCGAGCCGATCCAGGGCGAGGGCGGCTTCATTGTCCCCCCGGATGGCTTCCTGCCAGGCCTGGCGGCGTTCTGCAAGGACAACGGGATCGTCTTCATCGCGGACGAGATCCAGACCGGCTTCTGCCGGACGGGTGACTGGTTCGCCTGCGAGCACGAGGGCGTCGTCCCAGACCTGATCACCACCGCCAAGGGCATCGCTGGCGGTCTCCCGCTGGCAGCGGTGACCGGCCGCGCCGAGATCATGGACTCGGTGCACGCAGGCGGTCTCGGCGGCACCTATGGCGGCAACCCGGTTGCCTGCGCCGCGGCGCTTGGCGCCATCGAGACGATGGAGGCCGAGGACCTGGCCGGCAAGGCCCGCCGGATCGAGGAGATCATGCTCCCCCGGCTGCAGAAGCTGGCGACGTCGTTCCCCGTGATCGCGGAGGTCCGCGGCCGCGGCGCGATGCTCGCCATCGAGCTGTGCCGGCCGGGCACCCTCGAGCCGGACGCCAAGACGACGGCGGCCATCGCCAAGGCCTGCCACCAGGCCGGGCTGGTGACCCTGACCTGCGGTACCTTCGGGAACGTGATCCGTTTCCTGCCGCCGCTGGTCATCGGCGAAGATCTTCTGGACGAGGGCCTCTCGATTCTGGAGGGTGCATTCAGTGAAAATGGCAGAGCGTGATAACGCATGAGCTTGTACGCCCGGCTGGTGCAGGACGCGAAGCCAGCGTCGTTCTGGCTTGACCAGCCGGACCGGCCGGCCGTCCGCGACGCACTGCCCGGCGACGTCAGCTGCGACCTCGCCGTAGTCGGCGGCGGCTTCAGCGGGCTGTGGACCGCACTCCTGTCCAAAGAGCTCTATCCAGAACGGGCTGTGGTTCTCGTCGAGGGTAACCAGATCGGCTGGGCGGCAAGCGGCCGCAATGGCGGATTCTGCGAGGCAAGTCTCACCCACGGCGAGGCTAACGGCCTGGAAAGGTTCCCGGCAGAGTTCGAGACCCTGGAGCGGCTCGGCGCGGCGAACCTGTCCGCCATCGAGGCGGCCGTCGCGAAGTACGGCATCTCCTGTGACTTCGAGCGGACCGGGCAGCTGGCCGTGGCCACCGAGGAGTACCAGGTCGCGGAGTTCAAGGAGGCGGGCTCCGGGTTCCTCGACACCGCGGCGGTGCGGGCGGAGGTCAACTCCCCCGCCTACCTGGCCGGCCTGTGGGACAAGGAAGGCTGCGCGATGGTCCAGCCCGCCAGGCTCGCCTGGGGCCTGGCCGCGGCGGCCGAGCAGCTGGGCGTGCGGATCTACGAGCGGACCCCGGTCACCGGGCTGGCCTCTTCCCCCGACGGGGTTTCCGTCCAGACCCGGTCCGGAGTGATCCGGGCCAAGCAGGTGGCACTCGGCACGAACGCGTTCCCGGCGCTGCTACGCAGGCTGCGCCCCTACACGGTGCCCGTCTACGACTACGTGCTGATGACCGAGCCGCTGTCCTCTGCGCAGCTGGCGTCGATCGGCTGGCAGCACCGCCAGGGCATCGGCGACTCGGCGAACCAGTTCCACTACTACCGGCTGTCCGCCGACAACCGGATCCTGTGGGGCGGCTACGACGCCATCTACCACTTCGGCCGAGCTATTCGTGCGTCATACGATCAGCGCCCGGCCACGTTCGAGAAGCTCGCCTCGCACTTCTTCTCGACCTTTCCCCAGCTCGAGGGCTTGTCGTTTACGCACAGGTGGGGCGGTGCGATCGACACGTGCAGCCGGTTCTGCGCGTTCTTCGGCACCGCGTACCGGGGGCGGGTCGCCTACGCGCTCGGCTTCACCGGTCTAGGCGTCGGCGCGACCAGGTTCGGCGCCCAGGTGATGCTCGACCTGCTCAGCGGGGAGCCCACCGAGCTGACCGAGCTGGACATGGTGCGCAGCAAGCCGGTCCCGTTCCCGCCCGAGCCGCTCGCCTACCTCGGCGTGCAGGCAACCCGCTGGTCCCTAGACCGCGCCGACCGCCACCACGGCAAGCGCAACCTCTGGCTCCGCGCCCTAGACGCCGCCGGCATGGGCTTCGACTCCTAGCGGACCGTGCCGACCCTGACCCGCGCTGCTCCCCCACCACGACCCGGCCCCGCACCACGACCGGCCCGCACCACGCCCAAGTTCCCACTGGAAGCATTAATCTATCGGTGTCACATCTGCCACGAACACCTCAGCTTTCACGGAAGATTGCAGCTCGGCGGAGGATAAGGGGTGACTTTTGACTCTATTGTTTCCGTTGAGCACGAATATTCCGTCTAAATCTGTGCCCGGCCCGGGGTTGGACGGCTACGCCTTCCATTTGCGGCGGCGCCAGATGAGGAGGGGGGCGGCTAGGGCGGTGGCCGCTGCCGCGGGGGCGGCGTCGATGCCGGCCTGCTGGAATGTGGCGGGGATGGGCAGGTCGCCGAACTGGGACAGCGGCCAGATAACGAAGAAGGCGCGGCCGGCCACCTCGTTCTCCGGGATCGTCGCGTCGTGCAGGCCGGCGCTGTGCTCGTACCGGTACAGGGAGTCGTCCGAGTTATAGCGGTCGTCGCCCATCACCCAGAGCCGCCCGGCCGGCACGACGATGCTGAACGGTTCCGGTGCCGCCGGATTTGTCCCCGGCATCAGGTAGCTCGACTCGTGCAGCGCGACGCCGTTGACCGTGATCATCCCGTCGGTGCAGCAGGCGACGCGGTCACCGGGCAGGCCGATGACGCGCTTGACGTAGAACGTGTTGTTGCCGTGGACGCCGATGTCGGCCAGCACCGCGTCGAAGAAGTGGTCCACGGGATTGCTGGGCGGCGGCGGGATGGGGTTGCCGTTCAGGTCGCCCCAGGATCCGGCGCCGCTGAACACGATGATGTCGCCGCGGGCAATGCTGCGGGTGTGGTAGACGACCTTGTTCACCAGCACCCGGTCGCCGACCATCAGCGTGTTCTCCATCGAAGCCGTCGGGATCTCGTAGACCTGGATCACGAACGCCTTCAGCACGAGAGTGAGCACGATGACGCCGACGACGATGATCCCAAGCTCGCGGTAGCGCATGCGGCGCCTGGGGCTCTTGGGGACGCTCGCAGGCTTGGCGGCTTCGTCAGCCTCGTCAGGCACTGTCGTCTCTTCCCCTGCCACTGGCTCAGTCTGCCACAGGTATCTGAGCGGCAGATCAGCGTAGGCTGTATGTGTGCGGCGCAACCCCTCAACTGTGGTGATCCTGGCTGGGGAGGTGGCACCGGGGACGCTGAGGGCCATCGATCGCTCGGCGAACGTGTCACTGATCAGGGCCGAATCGGACGACCTGGCCGGGGCGGCCGGGGCGCTGGCTCGCGCTGCGCCGTTTGAGATCGCGGCCAGCGAGGCCGTCGCCGCCTGGCGGGCGGGCACGTTCGAGCTGCCCGACTACTACCTGGTGCTCACCGGTACCCAGCCGGCGGATCCGGACTTCCATCTCGGGCCGCTGCGCTCGCAGCGCCCCCACCGGGTCGCGGTGGCTGCCACGCCGGAAACCGCCGATCCGGCGAGCCGGGCCGCCGAGGTCCTGCGGGTGATGGGCTCGCTCCGGCATGGGCCCTGGTGGCCGCCGCTCGACCAGATCGTCTCCGCCGCCCGCGACTTCTACCCCGGCAGCCTCGCAGTGAGCAGGTGAGGTGGCATGTGCCAGGCGTGCGGGATCTCCACTCACGTCCTGGAACTCGACCCGGCGCCGGCTCCGGTGCGTGGGGGGAAGTTCGCGGCGCTGCGCAGCAAGGACTGCCGGCCGTACCTGATCGGCGGCGGGCTGTCGATGATGGCCGACAACGTCGAGCACGTCATCACCTACTGGGTGCTGTGGGAGAAGTTCCACTCCCCCGCGCTGACCGGCTTCGAGGTGATCAGCCACTGGACGCCGTTCCTGCTGTTCTCCGTGTACTTCGGCTCCCTGGCCGACAGGTATGACTGCCGGCGCCTGATCCAGGCGGCGCAGGTGCTGTTCATGCTGGTCTCCGCCGCGTGGGGCGTGCTGTTCCTGACCGGGTCGCTGCACATCTGGGAAGCGTGCGCGCTGCTCATCCTGCACGGCTGCGCGGGATCGCTGTGGGGGCCGGGTGAGCAGCTCATGCTGCATGACTTCGCCGGCCGGGACGACCTGCCAAGCGCGGTACGGCTGAACGCCACGTTCAAGAGCCTGGGCATCCTGTTCGGCCCTGTCGTCGGCTCCGTGCTGCTGCTCGGCCTCGGCCCGGTCCACGGCATCTTCGTGAACGTCGCGTTCTACCTGCCGCTCACACTGTTCCTGTTCCGGACCAGGTTCACCGGGCACGTCAGGGACGGTGACCGGGTGCGGCCGCCGCGGGTGGGCCTGCGGGACTCGCTGCGCGTGCTGCGGGATGTCCGGGCCAACCACACCCTGGTCGCGATGATCATCCTCGGCGGGATCGGCTCCTTCTTCGTCGGCGCCTCGCTGCAGACGTCGATGCCGATATTCGCGCAGGCTCTCGGGACCGGCAGCGCCGGTACCGCGTACGGGGTGCTGCTGTTCGCCAGCGGGGCAGGCGGGGTGATCGGCGGCTTCCTGCTGGAAGCCACCGGCTCCATCAAGCCCAACGTGAAGGCCGCGGTGGTCAGCACGGCGGTCTACGGCGCGACCACCTTGTTCTTCGCGCTGACCGGCAGCTACCTGCTGGCCGTGCTGATGCTGGTGATCGGCGGGGTAGCGAACCTGGCGTCCATGTCGATCGGGCAGACCATCGTCCAGCTGGAGGCGCCGGCGGCCGACCGCGGACGGGTCATCGGGCTGTACGGAGTGTCGGCCAACGGCTTGCGGGTGGGCAGCGGATTCACCGTAGGACTGCTCGGCGCCGTCATCGGCATCCACCTGTCGCTCGGGCTGAGCGCGGGAGCGCTGTGCGCCTGCACGGTGGCCGCCGGCTGGTACGCGCTGCGGCGCGGTTCGGGCGGCTATGCCCGGGTGCCGTTAGCCGGCCCGAAGAACCGGGCGAGCTCGGCCCGGGATGTGATACCGAGCTTCGGGTACGCCTTGTACAGGTGGTACGCGATCGTGCGATGTGACAGGAACAGCTGCGCGGCGATGTCGCGGTTGCTGACGCCGGCCGCGGCCATCCTGGCGATCTGGAATTCCTGCGGGGTGAGCCGGGCAAGCGGTCCCGGCTCCGAGACCCGCAGCGTGGCCTGGCCGGTGGCGCGCAGCTCGCCGCTGGCCCGCTCCGCCCATGACGCGGCGCCGAGCAGTTCGAAGGTGGCCACGGCGGCGCGCAGCTGCACCCCCGCGTCGGCTCGGCGCTGCTCGCGGCGCAGCCACTCGCCGTACAGCAGCTGGGTACGGGCCTGCTCGAACGGACGGCCAGCTCCCTCGTGCAGCCGGAGTGCCTCGGCGTATTGCCCGCCAGCCTCCGCCTGGTCGCTGACCAGTGCCCGGCACCTGGCGGTGACCGCCGCTGCTCACCGCTGGCCGGCGAGTCCGGCCAGGCCGCGAACTTGGCCAGTTCGGCGCGGGCAAGCTCGCTGCTGCCGTCCCGTGCCGCCGCCTCCACCATGTCCGGCCGGTACTGGAATCCGGTACCCGCGACCCAGCCGTCCAGTTCCGCCGCCTCGAACCGCTTTAGCCGCCGCCGCGAACCTGCCCCGGCTGAGCTCCAGCAGCCCGAGGAAGGCACCGAGATAGTGCGTATACGCGAGGTCCGGGCCACCGCGACGCTGATGCTCGGCGAGCCAGGACCGGCATTCGTCCTCATCGCCGGCCAGCGACGCCAGTGCGGCAGGTCCGTGATCAGCGCGGAGACCTCCGCCGCGATCTCGACTTCGCTCCTCGCCCAGGCGCTGTACAGCAGCAGGCCGTACAGCTCCATTGCCCGCCGCGGATGCTGGCAGGCGATCCCGGCCGCGGCGGACACGAGCGCGGCCAGCCGGTCGTGCTCGTCCGCGGTATAGCTATGTGTCCGCAGGTAAGCCGCCTCGGCCAGCAGGAGCGGATCGTCGCAGATCCGCTCAGCCTCGTCGACGAGCCGCTCCGCCTGGCCGCTGCGTCCCACGTCTGTGGCCGCGGCCGCGGCCGACAGCAGCCACCGGGCGCGGATCCTGGAGTCGGGCGCGAGCGGGGTGAGCTGGGCGGCCCGCTCATAGGCGGCGGCCGCGGCCGCGTAGCCGCCGCGTTTCCTGGCGTGCTCGGCGGCCAGCTCGAGACCGGCCGCAATGTCGTTATCGGTACCGCACGCGGCCGCGGCCGCGTGCCAGGCGCGCCGGTCCGCGTCTTCCTCGGTGCCTGGCTCGAGTGCTTCTGCTAGGGCCTGGTGCGCGGATTGCCGCAGCTCAAGCGGGGCGTCATAGTAGGCAGCTGAGCGAATCAGCGGATGCCGGAACTCCACTCGCCGCGTCACCGTGATCAGTCCTGCGCGCTCCGCGGGAGCGAGAGCACCGACACCGGCGCCGAGGCGGCCAGCCGCAGCCAGGATCAGCCGCGCGTCTCCGCTAGCTTCGGCGGCGGCAACCAGCAGCCCCAGCCTGGCCTCCTCACCGAGCCCACGGATCTCCGCGGCGAACCGGTCACGGACTCGCCTGCTCGCCGCCAGCGGGCCGGGTTCGGGCCCGTAGCCGGCCAGGTCCGCGCCAGCCGGGTGCGCGCCAGCTGGGTGCGGGCCCGCCAGCCCCGCGGTCAGCTCGAGGAGCGCGAGCGGGTTGCCCTGCGCGTCGGCGAGCACCCTGTCCCGCAGTACCGGGTTCAGTTCTGGCGCATGATCGTCGACCAGCTGACCGGCAGGACCGGCGCCCAGCGGGGCAAGCTGGCGCTCCGGCAGACCCGCGGCGGGGAACTGCGCAGGACCGGCATCGCGGGCCGCAAAGATCATCGCCACGCCCTCGGCCTCCAAGCGCCGGGCCGTGAGCAGCAGCGCGTCCGCGGACGCGGAATCGAACCAGTGCGCGTCATCAACCAGGCACAGCACCGGCTCGGCTTCGGCCAGCAAGCTAAGTACCGCGAGGCCGACCAGGAACCTGCCCTCACCGTCAGCGCCCTTGGCACCGCCCGGCTCGGCGAGGAAGAACGCACGGCTGAGCGCCTCGGCCTGGCGCGCGGGCAGCGCCTGCACCCGGTCGAGCAACGGCCGCAGCAGCAGGTGCAGTCCGGCGAACGGCAGTTCTGCCTCAGTCTCGATGCCGGTGCCGCGCAGTACCACGATGCCCGTGGCCGCGGCCTGATGCGCGGCCTCGTCAAGCAGTGCGCTCTTGCCGATCCCGGCCTCGCCGCGGACGACCAGGGCTCCGCTGCGCCCGCCGCGTACCCCCGCCAGCAGCGCGGCGATGGCCGCGGTCTCTGCCCCCCGTCCGAGCATCATCGTGCGCCAAGGCTACCCAACCCGGCATATACCCGGAACAGCACTGATCCGAGGTAAACCCCCGTAGCCGCTGCGGATTCGGCCCGGCGCCCTTCCGCAATAGCTTCGTAGCCAGTCAAGTACCTTCCTGAGGAGCAAACGTGGCAGCTATCAAGACCGCCCTTGTCATTGGTGCGGGTATTGCGGGACCGGTCGCGGCACTGGCGCTGCGCAAGGCCGGCATCGATGCGACCGTGTACGAGGCATACCCGGCCGCCGCTGACGGTACCGGCGGCGTCCTCACCCTCGCACCCAACGGGCTGGCCGCGCTGGACATCATCGGCGCGGAAGAGGCAGTGTCCGCAGTCGGCCAGCCAGTGCCCGACATGGTCTTCGAGGACGGCCGCGGCAAGCGGATGGGCGTCGTCGCCGGCCTGCCCGGCCTGCCGCCAAGCCGTGTGCTGTGGCGTGCCGATCTTGCCCGTGTCCTGCATGACCGCGCGATGGACGAAGGCATCAGGATCGAGTACGGCAAACGGCTTACCGGAGCGGTGCCCGCCGCCGGCGGCGTGCTGGCACAGTTTGCCGACGGGTCCACGGCCAGCGCGGACGTGCTGATCGGCACCGACGGCATCCGGTCCGTGGTCCGCGCTCTGATCGACCAGTCGGCGCCCGCGCCGGAATACGTCGGTCTGCTCGGCTTCGGCGTTCCCGGCACCGGCGTCGTGGACGGGGTAGCCAGAGGGCCCGGCACGATGCACTTCGCCTTCGGCAAGCGCGCCTTCTTCGGCTACTGGACTCAGCCGGACGGCAGCACCGCCCTGTTCAGCAACCTTCCGCACGCCAATCCGATGACGCTGGCCGAGGTACGCCAGACACCCGCCACCGAGTGGCTGCGGCGGCTGCGCGAGGCGCACAGCGGCGACTTCCCCGCACAGCAGATCCTGGCACGCGCCAGCGCGGACCAGCTGCTGCTGGCCGGCCCGCTGGAGATGATGCCGCCGGTGCCGCACTGGTATCGCGGCCGGATGGTGCTCGTCGGGGACTCCGTACACGCGCCGTCTTCCAGCTCCGGGCAGGGCGCGTCGCTAGCCATCGAGAGCGCGATCGAGCTGAGCCACTGCCTGCGCGACATACCTGACGTCACGGCAGCCTTCAGCGCCTACGAGTTGCTGCGGAGGGACCGGGTGGAGAAGATCGCCGCCAACGCGAAGAAGACCAGCAGCAACAAGGCCTCGGGTCCGGTCGCCAAGAAGGTGATGGGCTTTGCTGCACCGCTCGCGCTCAGGACGTTCCTCACGCCGGAGAAGATGTTCGGTCCCGTGCACCGGTACCGGATCGACTGGTCCGAGCAGGTCAGCTCGGGACAGCTGACCAGCCAGCGCTAGGGTTCATAAGTGACGTAGCCCGTTCATGAGGAGGGCGAGCAGGCGGTCGGCTTGAGCTGAGCTGTCCGGGGCGTCCTGGGCGGCCCAGGCCATAGCGCCGACCATCTTCAGCACATCCGCTTCATCCGCATCGGCGACGACCACGCCTGATTCCCGTGCCCGCTCCAGCAGCGCGGCCCCGATCTCGAACAGCTCCGCATGCCAGGTCGAAGCCAGGTTATTCTCGCGGTCGAGCGCCGAGTTCATCACCGCGGCCGACAGACCTCGATAGGTCAGGGCATGCATCAGCACCGCACGCAACCAGGTGGACAAAGCGTCGAATTCGTTCTCGGCCGTCAGCAGCCCGCGACCAAGGCCAGTCAGCTCGGCTATCTGCTCGCCGAGCACCGCCTCTATGAGATCCAGCCGAGTGGGGAAATGCCGGTACAGCGTCCCGCTGGCCACCCCTGCCCGCCGGGCGATCTCGTCCAAGGAGGCATCCACGCCGGACTCGGCGAACGCAATTCGCGCCTGCTCCACCAACTGTCCGTAATTACGTCGGGCGTCTGCACGCCTCGGACGGCCGGCCTGCGACCGCGAATCGTGACCTGCCAGCACAATCACCGCATCCTTGCTAACCGGGGATATAGTCCGCTACCGTGTCCATCTAACCGGACTGTGCCTCACTTTACAGGCATCACCACCCAGTGCATGAAAGGGGTGCCCCATGGCGCTATCGGAGCAAGACCGAATCGACATCAACGACCTGGTCAGCCTTCACGGCCACCTCACGGACGCCGGCGAGCTCGACCAAGCGGGCGAGCTGTTCACGCCTGATGTCACCTATGACCTAGAGGACTTCGGGCTCGGCTCGTTGCACGGGACCGCGGCCATGCGTGAGGCCGCGCTCGCATTGGGCGACGCCAACCCGGTCGGTCATCACGTCACTAACATCGTGATCACTCCGATCGACGATCGCTCGGCGCGGGTCCAATCCAGAGGAATCGGCATCAAGGCTGACGGAACAGCCGGCAGTGTCGCCTACGACGACATCGTCACGCGCCGACCCGACGGCTGGAAGATCAGCTACCGCAAGGTGACTGCCAAGCGAGCGGCGCTCGGCAAGAAGGAAACTGGTTTGCGTAACGAAACTAGTGCGCGTGAGGTTCTGGAGCGCCTCCGCCAGGCCGCTATCAGCCAGTCCGCCGACGACATGAGCCGAGTGTACGCAGCCGACGCGGTCCATGAATTCCCGTTCACACGCCCAGGCGTGCCATCCCGGCTTGACGGCCGAGACGAAATCGTGAACTGGATAACCGCAGGGTGGAAGGCCTACCCGCTGGAGTATGAGCGTTACCGTACCCTTGCCATCCACGACACCATCGATCCGGAAACGATCGTCGTCGAGCAGGAGGCCCTCGGGACCAGCGCGTCCACGGGCGAGTTCGCGCTACCCAACATCGTTGTGCTCACAGTGCGCAACGGGCAGATTACCCGTCTGCGCGACTACGTCAACATCCCGGCAGCCGCAGCCGCCATGGGACTCGATATCTAGTGGATCGCGGCCGGACAGGTCACTAGGCCTGCTAGGTCAGCATGGTTGCGGTGGCCTGGTCCGCCGGGAGGAACGCCCTTCAGGGTAGCGGGGAAGTCCACACGTCCAGTTGTAGCTGTCCGGGGGCTTTGGCGCGATTCCCCGCGGGGAATTGCCGGGCCGCCGGGCAGGTCACAGGATGGCTCACATGGACGACATCGAGCTTGGAAGCCCAAGCACTTCATCAACCTGAAGGGACATCTGTCATGATCAACATTGATGAATTCGCCGCACGGTACATGGCGGTATGGAACGAGCCGGACGCGGCTGCGCGGGATGCAGCTGTCGCCGGGCTGTGGAGCGCGAACGCGCGAGCGTGTACCGCCGCGAACGAGTACGTCGGCCTTGACGCGATCACGCGGCGGGTTGCCGCGGCCTACGAGAGGTTCGTCGCGGAGCAGGGCTTCCTGTTCAGGGCGCCCCAGCCCGTGGAGGTCCATCACGAAGGCGCGCGAATCCGCTGGGAGATGGCGCCTGCCGCAGGTGGCGACACGGTTTCCGGCGGGGTCCAGTTCCTGCTGCTTGACGCAAACGGCCTCGTCCTGTCCGACTACCAGTTCATCGACTTCTGACGTGACCTTCTCATAATGAGAGGTTCCGGCGCAGGGCGGGTGAGCTAGGCGCTGGCTACTGGCCAAGCAGCCAGTGGCTGGGCGCGATTAGGTGCGCGGCCTGGGCGGGCCCCCACGAGCCCTGGGCATACGGGATCACCTGCGGCGGCTTGGTCAGCAGCGGCTCGGCTACCTTCCACACCGCGGCGAGCCCGTCGGGCCTGGTAAACAGCGACCGGTCACCGATGAGCACGTCGTGGATCAGCCGGACGTACGGCGGCAGCGGATCCGCGTCCTTCAAGCTGGCCAGCGGGATGGTCGCGTAGGCCACGTCGAGGTCAAGCCCGGGACCCGGCCGCTTGGCGACAATGGACAGGTCGATCTCGCCGTCGCCGGACAGAGAGAACGACAGCACGTTGCCGTCCGGCGGCAGCTGGCCGGCCAGCGGGCCGTCCGGCTCGCGCAGGATCAGGGCGACCCGCTGCTGGGACGCGGCCAGCCGCTTGCCGGTACGCAGGTAGAACGGCACGCCCTGCCAGCGCGGGTTGTCGATCCACATCCGGGCCGCTACGAACGTGTCCCGGCTGGACTTCGGGTCGATACCGGGCACGTCCCGGTAGCCGTCGTACTGGCCGAGCACGACCTCGGCCGGATCCAGCGGCCGGAAGCAGCCGATGACCTCTTCCCTGGCAGCCTGCAGGTCGAGCGGGTGCAGGCTGGCCGGCGGCTCCATGGCGACCTCGGCGGCCACCTGGAACAGGTGGGTGACCAGCATGTCCAGCACCGCGCCGGTTGCGTCGTAGAACTGAGCCCGGTCGTCGATGTCGAGAGTTTCCGGCACGTCGATCTGCACCGACTCGATGTGCTGCCCGTCCCAGAAGGCGGCGGCCGACCCGTTGGCGAACCGCAGCAGGTGCAGGTCCTGGGTGGCTTCCTTGCCCAGGAAGTGGTCGATCCGGTACACCTGCTGCTCGTCAAGCACCGAGTGGACGACCTTGTCCAGCGAGCGGAAGTCCGCCCCCGATGTACCGAACGGCTTCTCGTAGACGACCCTGGCACCCTCGGTGAGCCCGTGCTCCCCCAGTGCCTTGGTCAGCTCAGCAAACGCGACGGGCGGGACGGCCAGGTAGTGAACCAGCTGCAGGTCGCTGCCAAGCGACGCGCGGGCACGGCCCAGCACGTCGAGCAGGCTGCCTGGGCTGTTGCTGTCGAACCCGCCGCCGGCGAACCACAGCCGCGCCGCGAAGTTGTCCCAGTCCGACCCTTCCGGCTTGGGCCCGAACTCGGTGAGCGCGTCGTGCACATGACCTCGGAAGTCCTCGTGTGACACGTCACCGCGACCGTTCCCTACCAGCGCCCATTTCTCCGGGAGCAGCCCCTCGCACGAGAGCCGGTAGAAAGCGGGCAGCACCATCCGCTTGGCCAGGTCCCCCGTGGCCCCGAAGAGTACGAAAACGACCGGTTCCATGTCTGCAGACGGCATAGAGCCAACCGTACCCCGGCGAGAGCGATCCACTCGATCGGGGCACTGCCGGACTGGCCGCGGCGGCTAGCGACGAGCACAGGAGACCCGAGGCTACGCCATAAGGGAGGTGCCAAATGGAGGAGCTCACGAGTATCGAATTGGAGGAGACAGAAGAAGTCGTTGCCGCCCGGCAACCAGGTTCCGGTACCGCGGCACACCGACATTTCCTACTGGCCAGTGTCCGGCCGGCAGTTGCTCTCCTTCTGGATAGCCCTGGACGACGTAGACGCCGAGAGCGGTGCGGTGCAGTTTCGCGCCGGTTCCTTCGAGTGACTCGTGGTTCCCGTCCCGGGTACCTTGACGGTTGTGCCTCCTGAACTGCTCAACAACGATCCGGCCGGCTACGCGTGGGGCGTCTGGCATGACCGGACGCCGAAACTGATCAGCCAGCTCAAGGACGCTCACCCGTTCAGCGCGGCCCAGCGCCGTGCCCTCGATGACCTGCTGGCGGAGACGGCGTCCTGGGCGGACGCCTCGTTCCTGTGGTCGGAGTCGGTCTTCTTCCAGCGGCTGCTTGAGGCCATCGGGTTCTTCACGCAAGGCCCGTGGTACTACGTCGATCCGTTCGCGTACCTCAAGGCCGCGGAGCTGCATGACGACGCCGCCGAGTCCGCCCTGACCGCCGTGGCTGGTCAGCACGGCCGGGACAAGCTCCTGGCGTCGGCATGGGGGAACCGCGCCGACCTGGGCTTCCGCATCGACAGGACCGCCGACCCCGAGCAGGCTGGCCTGGTGGCCGACGACAGCACGGAGCTGTGGGCTGTGCTAGATAGCGCAACCGATATCGTCCTGGTGGCCGACAACGCCGGCCGCGAGCTGATGGCCGACCTGATCCTCATCGACCAGCTGCTCGCGAGCGAGCCAGTCCGGTCGGTCTCACTGCAGGTCAAACCGCATCCGTACTACGTGTCGGACGCGACCACCGCGGATGCCGTGGCCTGCCTGGACCGGCTGACCCGCACGCAGGCCACCGCCGCCGCGGCCGGCCGGCTCAGGGCCGCGGCGGCGGCCGGGCGTTTCACGCTCGACACCCACGAGTTCTACTGTGCGCCGTGGTCCTATCACCGGATGCCCGATGACCTGGCCGGACGGTTCCGGCGTGCCTCGCTGACGATCATGAAGGGAGACCTCAACTACCGGCGGCTGGCCGGCGACCTCGCCTGGCCGCCCAGCACGCCGTTTGCCGAGGCGGTGTCCTACTTCCCAGGGCCGGTCGCGGCGCTGCGCACGCTCAAGTCAGACGTGGTCACCGGCATCGACCCCGCGATGATCACCCGGCTGGGCGGCCCAGTCGGCTCGTGGCGGACCGACGGCTCTCACGGCCTCATCCAGGTGTATGTTCCAGCAACGTGACGGAACCGCATTTTCTCCGCGAAGCTCGCGCGTCTTACGACACCATCGCCGCCGAGTACCAGGCGCGCTTCGGCCATGAGCTAACCGCGAGGCCACTGGACCGGGGCATGCTGGCCGGGTTCGCCGAACTGGTGGCTGCGGCCGGCCTCGGCCCGGTCGCCGACATCGGCAGCGGTACCGGCCGGGTGGCGGCGTACCTCGCCAGCCTGGGAGTATCCGTATCCGGCATCGACCTGTCCCCGCAGATGGTCGCGGTGGCGCGGGACCTGTACCCGGCACTGCGGTTCGAGGTGGGCTCGATGCTGGACCTGGATCTCCCCGACGCCAGCCTCGGCGGCGTGCTCGCCTGGTACTCGACCATCCATGTTCCCGATGACCGGCTGCCGGACGCCTTCGCCGAGTTCCACCGGGTCCTCGCACCTGGCGGCTATGTCCTGCTGGGGTTCCAGGTCGGCGACGGGCCGCAGCACGTAACCACATCACTGGGCCACCCGGTCTCCGTCGACGTCCACTTCCGGCAGCCGGAGCACGTAGCCGCGCTGCTCAGCGAGGCCGGGCTGGCCACCCGCGCCAGGCTGATCCGCGAGCCCGACGATGATGGCGAGTTCCCCGAGCGCACCCGGCAGGGCTTCGTCCTGGCCCGCAAGCCCATATGAGGCCGTTGGCTTGACGGAAATAAAATGCCCGACGGAAGAAAAGGTGTCAGATCTGACCATGTTTCTTCCGTCAAGCTTCGAATTTCCGCGTTAAATTACCCGCGCGGCCCATTGAGTGCCGCCATTAGCCCGGCAGCCGGGCAAGTCCGTGGCCGTCCGCACAGCAAAAGGCCATGAGGGTGATTGTGTGCCAGAATGGGGTGGAAACCGCCCCTTTTCGGCACACGATCATGACCATGCTCTGATGCGTGCCGTTATCGTCCAGAGATATGGGCACGAGCTGCGTGGCGGGGCTCCAGCTGCGCGGATCTATCATCTGGATGCGCAGCCTCGACCCGGGCCCGCGGTCACGGCGTCCTGCTGCCGCGACCGCGAGCCTCAGACCAGGAGGGGCGGCGGGCAATCGTCAGACGAACGTCACGCGGGTCGCTTCCTGCTTGCCCTGGGCGAAACCGGCACGGGCGGTGGCGATGCGGGTCGCAGGGTCCATCTGGTTTGTGCCCATTGCGGCTCGGGAATCGGCGTCCGGCGTGATCACCTCGACGTGGCTGCCCTGCTCGCGCAGGGCCTCGACCTCGCTTGGCAGGTCTGCGCCCGGAAATCTGCGCAGGCCCTCGAACTGGCCTGCCGGGTCCGCGCCGCGTTCCGGTGGTGTCCCGTTCCGTCCGCCGAACGGCGAGAGCACCACGACGTTCGCATAGCCCGAGGCAAGGTCGGCGTTTTCGCCGGAGCGCACGCCGCCGTTGATGTAGCGAGTGCCGTTGATGCTGTGCGTGGAGGTCAGGCCGGGCAGCGCGGTGCTCGCGGTGACCGCGTCCACCAGGTCGATACCGGAATCGCGGTCGAACGCCGCCAGCTCGCCGGTATGCGCGTCGACGGCCACCACGATCATCGGCCGGTCCGGCCATTCAGCGCGAGGCAACCGGGCGGCGACCGTTGCGCGCCGCTGTCCCGCCCCGGGTTCGAGTACGGAGTCGCTCTCCAGCCCGAACGCGCCCATGGCACGTCGTAGCTCGGCTGCCGAGGTGGCGGCGGCGCCGATGGCCCTCATCCGCTCAAACACCGTGGCCATCGGCAGGGACGGCGGCTGTTCCCGGTTCTGTCTGACCGGCTGAGCCGGCGGGGACAGCACCGAGGCCAGCAGTTCAGCCGCTGGTATGCCGCTGCGCACCTGCGCTGCTGTGGAGGAACCGGACGAGGTGCCGATCACCAGATCGGCAGCCTCTGTCAGATCGAGACCAGCTTCGGCCAGACCTGCGATGACACCGATCTGCCACGCTTGTCCGGCAGCCCCGCCACCACCGAGAACCAGAGCAACATTGTGAACCATAGGTTTCGCCTTCCAGGAGTGCCTTGTTGTCGGGGCGCTCCCGGCGATACCTACGCCAATCGCCCGACCGTGACGGGAAGGGAGAGCACCCACATCGATACAGCGTTCATGGGTCTCACCTCCTGGGACGATGTCACGGTCGACTGAAAGCTACCAGCCCGACGCGATACCGGCCAACCTTTTTCCCGCCGCGGCTCCCCTCGCGATCCAGGTGAGGTGCCAGCGAAGATCCAAATGCCGGGAAACGCCGCAATCGCGAGACGGCTGAATCTTCAGGTTCGCCGTCTACAGTGACGGCCGGTAACCGGGGTCTTACTGGGGGGAACGAGGTCGGAGATGGCTATCGCGATGGACGGGACCGACGCTGTACAGCGGGGACGGCAGCGCTGGGAAGTATGGAAGTCACCGGAGGACCAGCCCAGATGGGCGCGACCCGCGCTGCTGGGCATTGCCGTGATAGCGGCGACGTTGTATGCGTGGAACATCGCGAACGCCGGGTTCGAGGGGTTCTACTCGGTCGCGGTGAAGAGCATGTCGGTGAGCTGGAAGGCATTTATCTTCGGCGCCTTCGACCCTAGGGCGACGATCACCCTGGACAAGCTCGCCGGGTCGTTCGTTCCGCAGGCGATCTCCGCGCGGATCTTCGGCTTCCACGCCTGGTCGCTGGCGCTGCCGCAGGTTATCGAGGGTGTCATCTCGGTGCTGGTGATGTACCGGGTGGTGCGGCGCTGGACCGGACCGGTGCCCGGCCTGCTTGGCGCCGCTATCTTCGCGCTCACCCCGGTGGCGGTGTCCATGTTCGGGCACAGCATGGAGGACGGCCTGCTCACCATGTGCCTGGTGCTGGCCGCCGACTCCTGCCAGCGGGCCATGCTCGAGGGCCGGCTGCGGTCACTGCTGTGGGCGGCCTTCTGGGTAGGCATCGGCTTCCAGGCCAAGATGCTGCAGGCCTGGATCGTTCTGCCCGCCCTGGCGGCGGGTTACCTGTACGCGGCGCCGCTGCCGCTGCGGCGCCGGCTCAGGGACGTCGGCATCGCGGGTGCCGCCGCCCTCGCGGTGTCGCTGTCGTGGATAGCGCTGTACACGGTGACCCCGGCCGGCGACCGGCCCTACATTGACGGATCCACCAACAACAGCGCCATCTCCATGGTGTTCGGCTACAACGGGCTCGGGCGGTTCGGCGTGTCGTTCCCCGGGTCGGTCGTGTCGATGTTCGGCGGCGGGCATGCGCGGGCCGGGCAGACGGGCGCCCTCATGCACGAGCTGCAGCGGGCCGGGTTCGGCATGCGCAGCGGCGGCGGATGGGGCAAGCTCGCGGGCAGCGAGTTCGGCCCGCAGATCAGCTGGCTGTTCCCGCTCGCGTTCCTGGCCATGGTGTGCGGACTGCTGTGGTGCCGCCGTGATGACGGCAGCGACCGGACCAGGACCGGCGGGTTCCTCATGTGGGGCACGTGGCTGGTCAGCTACGGGTTCGTGTTCAGCGCGATGAAGACGATCCCGCACACCGCGTACGTCGCGTCGCTGGCACCAGCGATCGCCGCCTTGTCTGGCGCGGGCATCGTCATGTTCTGGCGGGAGTACGCGACGGCCCAGGAGCACCCCGCTAGCCATCGCCAGTGGCTGCTGCCGGTCGCGGTCATCACCGAGCTGGGCTGGTCGGTGTACCTGTGGCGGTCCTACCGCGGGTTCTTCCCGGCGGCCCGGTGGGCGATCGTGCTCGGCGGTCTCGCGGCCATCGCGGTCATGATCATCGCAAAGGTGACCAGGCCCGGTCGGCCGCTGATTGTGCTGGGGGCGCTCGTCGGCGCCGTGGTCATGATCGCCGCGCCCGCCGCGTGGGCAGGCTCGGCGCTCGAGTTGCAGTACGACGGCAGCGAGATGAACGCGACCGCGGGCCCCGCCCCGGAGGCCGGCTTCGGGCACCTGCCGCCGGCCATCCAGCGGATGTTCGGTGGCGCCAGCACGGCCAGCAGTCATATCGGAGCACTCAGCCGTCACGCTTCCTCGAACGCGACCCGCGGCGCCGGCGGCTGGGGCGCTACCTCAACGAGGCTGACCGGCTCCGAGAAGGCCACCTACAATTACCTCCGCGCGAACCGCGACGGGGCCTCTTACCTGATGGCGACCGGCTCGTGGAGCCTGGCGGCGCCTTACATCATCGCCACCGGAGCGGAAGTGCTGCCGATGGGCGGCTTCAGCGGCACGGTGCCCTCCCCCACCCTCGAACGAGCCAAGCGGCTCGTCGCTACCGGCCAGCTCAGGTATTTCCTGCTCAGCCAGCCCGGTACCGGCTTCATGGGACGGCAGCCGACTGGGCAGGCACTGGCGATCACGACCTGGGTACGGCACGAGTGCACCCAGGTGGCCGACGCCGCCGAGCCGCTGTACCGGTGCGGAGGGCTCGCCGCGCATCACCGGGCCGACAGCCGGGACCACGCGCCGGCTCGCGATGCTAGCGTGAGCCGATGGAATTCCAGCACGCAGCGGAGATCTGGCAGGACTTCCCCGCGCTAGTTCCCGGTGTGGTCTTCGCGGCCGGGATCACCCCTGATGCCAAGGTCGACGACGGTGTCGCGCGGTTCGGTGAGATCGCCAGCTCCCGGCTGGCGATCTCACCCGAGAGCGAGTTTCCGGAGATACAGGCGTGGCGGCGTGCGTTCACCCGGATGGGGCTGAAGCCGACGCAGTACCGCTGCGCATCGGAGTCGCTGCTGCGCCGGTTCCGCAAGGAAGGCAGCCTGCCTCCCCTGCATCCGCTCGTCGACCTGTGCAACGCGATCTCGCTGGCCTTCGCGACGCCGATCGCGGTGTTCGACCTCGCCGAGATCAGCGGCGGGCTTCAGGTGCGATACGCCGCAGGCGATGAGCAGTACCTAACGTTCGGCGGCGGCGTCGAGAACCCTTCCCCGCACGAGGTGATCTTCGCGGACGCGGCGGGCCAGGCGCACGCTCGTCGCTGGACGAACCGGCAAAGCGGCCGCTCCGCCATCCGCGATAGCACCGGCACCGTACTCATCGTCGCCGAAGCCCTGCATCCCACCGCGGCGGCGGACATGTCCCGCCTTATCCCTGCGCTCGTTACCGAGCTGACCGCCGTGTGGCCGGCCCACCCGGCCACCGCCGTCCTGACCGCCGCCGATCCGCGTTTCACGTTCTGGTTATCAGAACGGGCAGTCGTCAGCCCCCCAGTCCTGTTCCACGTCTACGTCAGCCATCAGCTCCAGATGGTCATCCCAGCCATCCCCGAACGGCTCCCACGTGTTCAATAGCTCGATGTCTGCGACGAGATCGTGGAACTCCGGCTGCCCAGCGGCCGCACCCCGTTCCTTGCGGGCAGCGGGCCGACCCGACGCTTCTTGCAGATGCGACACTTACGCTGCTTGCCCTTACCGGCCACCGCCTCCTCCTACTCCTACTCCTACTCCTACTCCTACTCCTCAGTGGCAAGCGATGCAGAGTCGGCCTGTGCGGCCTTGACTGCGATATCGAGCAGGTGAGCAGGAAGACCGGACTGCTCACCGTGCCAGCGAACCCACTCGGGGAGAACGGCCAGTACCTGCGCAGTTACGGGATCGTCAAGCCAGTCCGTACTGACGAGGCGACGATAGTACGCTGACCGGCCGGGTGAAACCGCGTGCTCGGTGCCGGGCATGATCCCCTCCAGCCACTCGGAGGCGAGCGCCTCAGCCACCTCGTCGTCTAGCGGGCGGCCATGGCGCTCGGAATACCAGGCGGTGAACTCGTCCGCCATGGGTCCGGAGTCAATGTCCTCATGCAGCGACCGGTATGGCGGCAGCGCCACCCCGCGCTTGGCTAGTGCGCGGATGAGGTCGCTTATCCGGCGAGGGGCACGGAACCAGTTGTCCAGGAGCATGCGCGATTCGTCGCCGTCGGTATAGCGTTCCTCGCTTCCGAAATACGTTAGGCAGGTCAGCACGTCCGGAGTCAGCGGCGCCGGGGTCAGGCCTTCCGCACTGATGCCCACCGCATCCCGCCAGGCCTCGGCCGCCTGGTCTGCCTCGTCGAACACACCCGCCCCGGCCAGGACGAAGAACCCGCTGACATCGATGTCGAACAGGTACCAGAATGGGCCGGTTCCCTCCGGGTAACGGAATTCCGCGATCACCCCGAACCGGGTCCCGTACGTGTCGCGCATCGCACGCACGTCACCAGTTGCCCGGATTTCCGTCATGGACGTCAGCCAGGCTGGCTGCGACGCCTGCCAGCCTGCCGGCAGCGAGACGGCGGCCTTCGCCGCCTGCTCTTCGGCCCACCCGCCGAGCCCGTCCGACCCGATCGACGCCAGCCCTTGCAGCAGCCACCATGGGCCCTGCCAGTCGCCATTGTCCGCGGTATCCCTGATCCTGCTCACCAGGCGATCGGTGAGTTCATTGGCCCACACTTCGAACCGCAATCCAGAATGGCCCTCAGTCACCGCGGTGTACAGCTCCCCGCCGATAAGCTCGGCGGCCGCTTGCTCCAGCGTCCGAGGGCTCGTCGCGGCGAGCAGGCCACGCGAGGCATCGATGAGCCGCTCCTGCGATTGCCCCCACCACTCCGGTACATCGCCCTGCCCGAGGAGCGATTCCAGCACGTCAGCGAGCTCCGCCAACGGGCTACCGCTCACCTTGCTGAATACGGCGTCCGGCTCCGCACGACGCACGACGACAGTACGCTGCGGGCGCTTCTTCGACTTCTTTGCCTTGCGGCCTCGTGACACTGGCACGGACCGAGCCTAGACGCGGGCCGGCATCAGCGCTTCCGCTTCGCCTCCTTCTTCCGGGTGCGGGGCTGATTTCTCACAACTGTCACGGATCGCTCGAGGGCGGTGGCGTCGGGAGCTAGCTGCAGCTGGCTCAGCCGGCTGGTTACGGCCTCGACAGAGAACGCCGCCGGGTCGAAGTCCTCATGGTCGTCGTGGCCCGGGTCCGCCAGGGCCTCCTTGAGCCGCGAATACCCCCACGGACCACCGCAATCCTCGGGCGGGCAAGCCCCGGCGCCGTCGAGGCAGGCTGGGATGGTAACACCCGGGTCGTTCTGAATAATGTCTTCTAGTTCCAGGTAGTGCTCCCAGCCATCGCCGAAGTCATACGTGTAGCCGAGCACAGCCTCAGGCCTGGTTAGCACGCTTCGGAGCGCCGCGCTGCCGGGATACTCGCGGCTGCCATCGCTGAACATGTGCTCGTGCCAGTCGTCCCAGCCCATGGCCGCCTGGATGATCCAGCTGAGCTTGCCCAGCCGTATGCTGGCGGGGACGAGTAGCCGGCGCCAGACCTGCGGCTCCGAGACGTCGCGCAGCACGATCTTGAGCTGGTAGACGCTGCCGCCGGAGGCCCGCACCACTCTGGAATCGGACCGCGACGGCCCGGTAACTGGCGCCCTGCCGATCTCCTCGGCGACCCGCTCGGCATCCGGGTGCCCGGATTCCCGCAGCATCGTCACGATCGTGGGGAGATCGCTCAGCCCGGACCGCTTCGCCACCGAGCTGATCAGGCCTGGCACGGCTTCTGGCGGCTGTGTTGCGCTGATCGCGCTGAGGGCGTCGACAGTCAGCCATGCCTCATCGCGGGGATCTGCCGTCACTTCCTCGCCGAGGATGGCCAGCCACTCGCGCGCGCAAGCGCCGAAGCCGGGAGCCCCCGCGTATGCACGCCATGGCTCCACCTCCTTCGGCCCGATATCCTTGGCGAGGGACACCGCGACCATCCGCTTCTCCGCGGTCGCCGATTCCGCAAAGGCAAGCAGTTCCGCTACCGCTCCCGCCAGGGTGCGCGCTGCCAGCCAGGGCCGCGCGATGAACATACTCACACTCGACGGCAGCCCGGCAAGCACCGCCACCGCAGCTCCGGCCTCAGCGCCGGGATCGATCGCCAGCACCGCGAAGACCGTATCGGCGAGCATCCGCCCCAGGGGTGTGAGCCGCACCCGGTTGTCGTCCTGCGGTTCATCCACGTGGGGAACGGCCGCGGCAAAGGACAGCAGGTCAGCAATCGCGGACACTGCGTGCCTCAGCTGGCCGGCCAGCTCATCTGAGCTGCCTAGGCCGCGGGGGTCCGGGGGGCCGGTTCCCCCCGGTGGAATGGGAAACGCCTGCCGTACCGCGTCCATCAGCTCCGCAGTGCTGGCTACACCATCGTCCGCGCTGGCGAGCTCGGCAAGAACGGTCAGGCACAGCCAGCACGGTTCTCCCGGCAGATCGAGCCTCGATGCGAAAGCGCGCAGCCACGACCGCAGGACCGCCTCCGTGTCGGTCGTCATATCAGCCAGGCCGGATCCGCGCACGTGCCTGCCGGTCACCGTGATGAACCCCGCGTCGCGCGCTACCTCCCAGGCCTGCGCGAGCTCGGCTGCGCCGTGCGACTGCTCAAGGTCGATGCCAAGCGCGCCGCAGGCCTCAGCTGCGACCGCCGGGCGCAGGGTGCCGCAGGCCGTGACCGCCTTTTCGGCACCGATCCACCCAGCCAGCTCGAGGGCCCGGGACAAGGCGGGGCTGGCGAGCGCGGCATCGGCTAGTTCGGGCGAGACCGCAGAAGGCGTGATGTCCACGTCGCCCAACGTTACCCGTATCGCGTGCCGGAGGCTGCCTAAGTCGAGGTCGTCTCGGACGGCGCGGTGCCGCCCGATCAGGACGGGGGCAGGAGCAGCCTCGCGCGCAGCCCGACATGATCCGAGACGTACCCCGGCCCGCCCGGCAGCGGCACCTTGTCCCTGAACAGCACGGTCGCGGTCTCCACCTTGACCCCGCCAGTGACCAGGATGAAATCGATGCAATGCGGCATCTCGCCCGCTGGAAGGTACTCAGCCCGGAATGTCGCCGGGCAACCACCATCGAACACATCCGACAGTCCCGTCTTTTCCACGAAATCACCGAACAGGGTACTGTCGCGGTCGATGTTGAAGTCCCCGCACACCACAGCCGGGAGCGGGACATCACGCACGACCTGGGTCAGCGCATCGAGCTGGGCAAGGTGCAGCGGGTAGAACCGGTTCGCCGCAGACCAGTCTCCGTCCCTGTTTGAGAGCGGATGCGTGCTGATGATGGACACCTGCGGCAGTGCCAGCCGCGTCACCAAGGCACCCTTCATCCCCGCCCGGCACCTGGCCAGCCGGGAGATACCCTGAGCCTGAGGCGGGATACCGAACCCCCGGTAGGCAGATGCCAGTAACTCAGCACCTCCTGGAAACACACAACATCAGCATCGCCCGCATCAAACTCCGCGCCGATCACTGCGTAACGCCTGGCTAGGTACGATCCCGTAACCGGCACGCCCCTGGTGTTGAAAGACGCGACGGTCACCTGCTCACCGGACACCCTTCACACCCTAGACGGCCACCGAGATTGTCGCCGCTGGAGTGATACCACTGCCGTTATGACCTAAGTCCCCGCACCCCTGCGATGCGGGGACCCAGGCCGGTGCAGGGTCAGAGCAGGATGAACGGGTCGCTCTGCCTGATGGAGACGATCTGGCCGTTGGTGCTGCGCAGGGCCGCGGTGTAGCGGTAGACGTGGCCGCGCACCTTCGGCGGCGCGATGACCTGGGTGTGCTTGAATACCCGGTCCGTCGGGCCGACGCCGGTGTCTACCTGCCACTCCACGCCACCGAAAGTCCCGGGCCCGTTCAGCGGGGCCGGAGGGTTCAGGGCGGCGGCGGGCGCGGTATCCGTGAGGTCGCTGCACGTGGTGATGAGCTCGTACGGTCCGGCGACGCCGCCGCCGGCGACCATCTCGAGCGTGACGCGGAACTTCTTCGCGGCTGGCGCGTTCGGCGCGTCGTCCTGGACATCGGCAACGGAGCCGTCCTCGCCGACGTACAGGCTAGTGATCTGGGCATCGTTGAAATTCATGTCTGACTATCCCCTGGTAGATCTCCCGGGTCGGCGATGACGCCGCCCAGGGACGGTATATCCGTCCCGACAGTGCAGAGCGTCTCCCCCGCCCGCAGATACACCTGTATCTGGCGCCGCCCCTCCCCCTCTGTGTGAGTGCCACAGTCGAGCACTTCAGAGGGGGCAAACCATGAATACGCTGCCTGCTGCGCCGGGCGACGTCCTGGCCGTATGGACTGGCCAGGATCTCGTAGCGGACCTCATCAGGGCGGGCGAAGCTCTGGACGGCGATCCGGCCGTCGCCAACCATGTCGTCATCATCACCCACCAGGACCAGCTCGGTCGCTGGATGGGAATCCAGGGCCAGCCCGGCGGTGTCGGGCTGGTCGACTGCACACCATACCTGTCCGACGTCCGGACGATGTCCAATCACAACGAGCCGAGGGCCGACGATAACGGCCAGCTCACGACGTTCCTGGCCAGCGCGGCCAAGTCGCTCGGCATCGCCTACGACTGGGTGGGCATCGCGGAGGACGCCCTGGACGCGCTGCATGTAACGGACCTCTCCGCCGTGATCGACCCGATCTGGCGCTGGCCCTCCAACCGGAATCTCCTGCCAGGCCACGTGGTCTGTTCCAGCCTCGCCGCGATGCTGTACGATCTGCCGTCAGTCGGCTGGGCACATCCCGATCTCGGCACCGAGCGCACGTGTGAGCCGGCCGACTGGTGGCGATGGTCGGAGGCCAGCAGCTGGCTGGCAGTCGCCAGCTCGTTACACGCTCAGCGAAGAGGCGAGGGTAAACCCCGGGGTTGAAACCGGGGGATTCCCCTGATGGCAGCGTCTTGTTTTCTTCCTACCGTTGGGCTACCGGTCGAAGGGCTGGTGCTAGCGGATGGGAGACTAGATGACACGGACATGGCTGACCGGCGGGACCGGACTGGTCACGCATCAGCCGCGCATCACTAGCGTGGTCACCACCACCGCGCACATGACGAGCGAGCCTTAGGAGGCAGCGTGTTCCTGGTTACCGGAGCCACCGGAAACGTTGGCAGCGAACTGGTACGGGCGCTGGCGGACGGTGGCCAGCCGGTACGGGCGCTTACCAGGAACGGCAGCAATGCCGGCGTGCCCGCGGGCGTGCCGCAGGTCGCGGGTGACCTGAACGATCCGGAGGGCCTGCGGCCAGCGCTGGCCGGGATACGCGGCCTGTTCCTGATGCCGGGCTACCAGGGTGCCGCCCAGACCCTGGAATACGCGCGTGCTGCCGGAGTGGAGCGCGTTGTGCAGCTGTCCGGCAGCTCCGTCGCCAGCACGGACACCAGCAACGCGATCAGCGCGTACATGATTGAGGCCGAGGCCAGCGTGAAGAACGGCGGCCTGCCGTGGACCATCGTCCGGCCGTACGCCTTCATGTCCAACACGCTGCAGTGGGTCCCGCAGCTGAAGGCCGGCGACGTGGTCACCGCCCCGTTCGCGGGGGTGCGGCAGGCGGTGACCGACCCGGCCGACATCGCGGCTGTGGCGGCGCTGGCATTGACCACCGAGGGGCACGCGGGCGAGACCTACACGGTGACCGGGCCGGAGTCGCTGCTGCCCGCCGACCGGGTGCGCATCCTCGGCACCGTGCTCGGCCGGAACCTGGAGCTCCGCCCGCAGCCCGACGATGAGGCGCGGGCCGAGATGAGCGCGGCGATGCCGGAGACGTATGTCGATGCGTTCTTCAGCTTCTATGCGGACGGGACTCTGGACGAGTCGACGCCGCTGGGCACGGTGGCCGACCTGACCGGGCGGCCGCCGCGGACCTTCGAGCAGTGGGCGCGGGCGCACGCCTCAGCCTTCGCGTAGCACGCGTCAGCGCAACGCACCGGGCGTGCTGTCACTATGACCGCTCTCCTTCTCCCCCGTAACATTGCCGAGCTGCGGACCTCACCACCTCCGCCACCGAGCTGGAGGCCGGCTCGTACGCGCTGATGGATACCGCTTACGCCGCCATCGGCGACCCGCTGGGCGGGAGCCAGATACCGCAGAGCCTCGCCTGGTCCACCGACCCGCGCCGGGGCACAAGCCTGCTCACCATCATGGGCGGGCACACTCTCGCTGTGCTGGATCACCTGGCCGGCGAGATCGCGAAGGTGTCGGCCGTCGTGGCCAACCTCCATCCCGAGGTCATCGTCACCGAGACCGGCGAGCGCGCCGTGAACGGCGCCCCGGGCCAGATCGCCCTCGCCGGGCGACTGGCGAGCGGCGGGGTGATCTCCGTGACGATACAGGGCGGATCGAGCACCGCGGGACCCGATGAGTTCTTCGTGCGGCTAGCCGGGACTGAGGGTGCGCTGATGATCCGGCCCCAGTCGGGCGCCTACCTCAACTGGGCTCCCTTCGACGTCGTGCTGACCCTCGCTCACTGGTACCCGGGAGGAAGTCCGGCCATGAACATCCATTAGCAACTCGTGCCCATGAGGTGCTCGCGGGTCAGCGTGCTGGCCTTGTCCGCGTCGCCCTCGCGCAGCGCCGCCAGCAGTGCGTCGTGCTGGCGGGCGGATCCGGCGCGAGTCCTGGCTACCTTGGGGCTGCCATGGAGGGATGCCCACAGCAGGCGCATCAGCGACAGCAGCAGCGGGCTCCCGGCATACTCGTACACGGTGAAGTGGAACTCGCGGTTCAGGCCGGGGTACGCCGGGTCGCCGTCGGCGAGGACATGCATGCGGTCGTTCAGCGCCGCCAGCCGGGCCAGGCCAGCCTCGTTGATCTTGCGGGCCGCCAGCGAGGCGCCGAGGGCTTCGAGGACGGCGCGGATCTGGAGGTTCTCCTCCACCGGGCCGTCGGCCGGGGTCGTCACGGTGAACCCGCGGTGCGTGTCGCACTGGAGCAGGCCCTCGGATTCGAGCCGGCGCATCGCCTCCCGGACCGGCGTCTGGCTGACCCCGAACCGCCGGGCCAGGTCCCGCTGGCGGAGCTGCCCCCCGGCGGCCAGCTCACCGGTGATGATCAGCTCGCGGACAAGCGCGACGACCAGGTCGGTCTTGCTGACGTACGCATCGGTCATGTCGGTAGTGCCTTCACGTGTGCGTCGACGGCGTGCACATGGATCAACACTTGATCAATGCCGAGCATCGTTGACAGCCGGGGCCGGCCTCACCCGCGTCACCTCCGCTAGGCACGTTTGGTATACCATATGTCAGGGAGTTACGATGATGCCCCATTCGCACCTGCAGGTCCATACCTGCGCCGGGTATACCTGGCTGCGGCTCAACCGCCCGGAGTGCCGTAACGCACTCGACCCCGCCCTGACCCGCGCCCTCCGCGATCAGCTGGCGGCGATGGAACCCCGGCGCCCCCTCATCCTCGGCAGCTCCGACCCGCAGGTGTTCTGCGCGGGGGCAGACCTCACCATCTCCGACGCGGGCCGCGCCGAGGTCTCCGACCTGCTCTACGACTGCTGCGAGATCCTCATTACCCGTCCCGGCCCGGTCATCGCGGTGCTCACCGGTGCCGCGGTCGGCGGCGGCGCCCAGCTCGCGGCGGCGGCGGATCTCCGGCTCGCCAGCCCCGGCGCAAGGCTCCGCTGGACCGGCCCGCCAGGCATGCACCTGGTGGTGGGTGCCTGGCTGCTGCCGGACCTGGTCGGCCGCAGCGTCGCGATGGACCTGGTGCTGACGGGCCGCTGGCTCTCCGCCGCGGAAGCCACCGAGCGGGGCCTCGTCCACCAGCTCACCGACGATCCGGGGACGGCGGCCGAGACGCTGGCCAGCGCCCTCAGCACCGCACCGGTCAAGCAGGTGATGAACACCGCGGGGCTGCTTGACCGCCTCAAGGCCGAGCGCCTGGCCAACCAGGCCGCCTGGGCCCGGCGTGTTCTCTTACCAGGACTGACAAATCAGAACGTCCTGTTGAGCCGTTCGAGCGTGGCCTGATCCAGTACGAGTTCGGTAGCGGCGATGATCTCGTCAAGTTGCGCGACACTGCTCGCGCCGGGGATCGGGATGACCGGCGGGCTGCTGGCCGCCAGCATCCAGGCGAGCACGACCTGATTCACCGTGGCACCGGTGTCGGCCGCCGCCTTGTCCAGTACCGCCAGCCGCATCTCATTGGTGGGGTGGTCGTAGATGCGAGGCATCGGCCGGTCCCGCCGCGCGTATCCGCCGGCGACAAGCGGGGAGTAGGCGAAGAGGGTGAGCCCCTCGGCAGCGACGTAGTCCCGCAGTTCCTCGGTGACCAGGCTGACGTGGCCGCGGTCGGGCCGCGGCAGCAGGTAGCTGCCTTCCTGCTGGACGCAGCTGTATGCGGGCCGGCCCGCGGCCAGGGTCCTTGCCCGTTCGATCCGCCAGGTGGCGGTGTTGCTCGAGCCGAGCAGCCCTGCCTTGCCGCTCTCAGCCAGGCCGGCGAACGCGCCGACGGTTTCCTCCAGCGGAGTGTCCCTGTCATCGATATGCGCGTAGTACAGGTCCAGCCGGTCGACGCCGAGGTTGCGGAGGCTGGTCTCCGCGTCCTGCGCGATCGCCGAAGCGGGCAGTCCCTGCCAGTGCCGTGAGTCGGGGTCGCCTGGCACCGTGGTCCTGGCGCCGACCTTGGTGGCGATCACCATCTGGCCGGCCTTGCCGCGTGACCGCAGCCAGCGGCCGATCACCCGCTCGCTCTCGCCGGCATCCCCGTGCCACTGCCCGTAGCAGTTGGCGGTGTCAAGGAACGTGCCGCCCGCCTCGCTGAACCTGTCCAGGATCGCGAACGCCGTCGCCTCGTCGGTCCGGTACCCGAAGTACATCGTACCCAGGCACAGCTCGCTGACCTTCAGCGATACCCGCCCGTCCGTGATAATCCGCTGTCTCATGGCTCCACGTTAAGGCACAATTGGTCAGGGGTGATGAGCCATTTCTACGCAGGATATCCAGTCCACTTTGCTGCTCAACCTGCGGGCAGACGGCCCGCTGCATGCCCGGCTGACCGACGCGGTGCGCGAGGCGATCCGCGACGGCCGGGTCCATGCCGGGAGCAGGCTGCCGTCCAGCCGGAGCATGGCCGCCGAGCTCGGCTGCTCGCGCTGGGTGGTGACCGAGGCCTACGGCCAGCTCGCCGCCGAGGGCTACCTCGACGGCCAGACCGGTTCTGGCACCCGGGTCCGGATGGACGGGGTGCCCGCGGCTGCCGCCGCACCCGCACGGGCCGGCGCCGCCAACGCGGCGATCGACCTGGCGCCCGGCCTGCCGGACCTGCGCGCGTTCCCGGTGACCCGGTGGGTCGCCGCGGTGCGCGCGGCGGCCGCGGCGATGCCCGTCGCCGACCTCGGCTACCCAGAACAGGCCGGCCATCCGGTGCTGCGCGACGTGCTCAGCGGCTACCTGACCAGGGTCCGCGGAGCCCGCGCCAACCCGGCCGACCTGACCGTGTGCGCCAGCGTGCGGGAAGGGATCGCCAGGCTCTGCGCCGCGCTGCGCGAGGCCGGCCGGCGCGCCGTCGCCGTGGAGGATCCCGGCCGGCACGGTGCTGTCCGCGCCGCGCCGGGCCGCGCTGCTTGCCTGGGCGCGGCGCACCGGCGGGCTGATCATCGAGGACGACTACGACGCCGAATACCGGTACGACCGGCGGCCGGTCGGCGCGCTGCAGGGCGCCGACCCGGGTGCCGTCGCGCTGCTCGGCTCGGTCAGCAAGACCCTGTCGCCGGCGCTCGGCATCGGCTGGATGCTCACCCCGCCGGACTGGACGGCACGGCTGCGCTCGGGGTACATGGCCCCGCCGCCCGTGCTTGACCAGCTCGCGTTCGCCGAGTTCACGCGGGCCGGCTCCTACGACCGGCATCTGCGCGCGGGCAGGCAGCGGTACCTGCAGCGCCGTGATGCGCTGGTCCGCGCCCTGGCCGAGGTCATGCCTGGCGTGCGCGTGGCGGGCGCCTCGGCCGGCCTGCACCTGGTCGCCTGGCTCGGCGGTGCCGGCGAATGCGCGGAAGACCCCGCCGCGGTCCAGCGCCGCGCGCTCGCCCTCGGCGTCCGGGTCGCCAGCCTGGACACCTATCGCACCGGGGGCACCGGTGAGCCGGGCCTGGTGCTGGGTTACGGCAACCTCGCTGACCACCAGGTCCGCACCGCCGTGGCCCTGCTCAGCGAGGCACTGCTCAGCGAGGCATTCTCATGAGCCCGGCTCGTGCGGTGCGCGTCGCACGAGCTCGATCGAGCCGCCCACCCGGCGCGCCCCGATGCTGGTCAGCAGTGCGATCGGGGCGGCGCTGGTCTCGTCAGCCTCCGCTGCGACCTCACGGACCCCGCGGTCGCAGAGCGGAGCAAGAACCGCCGCGAGCAGTACCTTCGCCAGGCCCCGCCTGCGGTAACCCGGCATGACGCCGACCAGCCCGAGATGCGGCTGACGCGGGTGGTTCCAGACCCGGGCAAGCCCCGCGAATGCCCGGCCGACGTCATCGACCGCGACCAGGTAGGTAGCCGGATCGAACCGCCGCTCGTCGAAGGTCTGCTCGCGGAACTCCTGCGGTTCGTTGATCCAGCCGTCTGTCCCTGGCACCTCCGCACGCAACGCCTCGTCCAGCAGCCGGAGACCGTCCTCGTCTACGGCGTCAGCTGATACCAGGGACATTCCCGCGGGCAAGACGGCTCCGGCCAGCCCCGTCAGGTCCGGGCCGGTCGGGACAAGGTAGTGATGCTCACGACGCAGCTCGGTGAATCCGGCGGCGTTCCACCTGCGCAGTTCTGGCCCATCACGCTCATCGACCGTCGTGTACAGGTCATGACGCAGGTCGCAGGCAACGGCCGACACCAGAGGAAAGAACGATTCGGCGTGCCACGTGTCAACCGAGATGAACCACCGCCGGTCTGGCCTGAGCATCGCGTTAGCTTCGCCGACGACCTCGGCGCCATCAAGGGCACGCCACGCGGCCAGGCGCCTCATGCTGGCAATACGGAGGTCGGAGGATGTCATCAAGCCCGGACACTACCGCCGCCGCGCGGATCTCGCACCCCAATACCGGCACCGGAGTGGCGAGGCTGACTGTACCCGCTCCTGCGTGCGTTCGGTCCTGGTGAAGGGGTCGCCATTTTCGTCCCAGACCTGTTCGAGCAGCTCTTCGGTGCTCAGGAAGGCGGGTGCGGCGCGGAGCAGGGCTTCGAGGACGCCGAATTCTTTGACGGACAGGTCGAGGGGCCGACCGTTGCGGATGGCGGTGCGGCGGTGCGGGTCGAGGGTGAGACCGGCGGCGCGGTAGATGCGGGGCGGCATCCCGCAGCCCGCGCGAACCGCCCGGTGCAGGGTGGACGCTGGGCGGCTAGCTGCCTTGGAGTGGTTGGCCTGTTGTGCTGATCGGGGTGATGGGAGGCGGGTCGGCGGGGGTGTCGGCTACCGGGAGGGGGTCGTCGCTGTCAAGGATCATGTGGCCGCGCAGCGAAAGCTTGTGCCGCATAGTGATGCTCGGTGGCTGCGTTTCGTCCGGTGCATTACCTTCCATCGACGTCCTCCTAGAAGGGTCGCTCCAGGATCTAATGGACCTTTCAGAGCGGGGCCGTGCCGCATTATGAGAGTAACTGACTTGGGGGTGGCCATGGAGATCCCGTCAGGGCTGACTGGGGTGCTGGCGTTCGTCGTATTGCTGTGGCCTGGGTTCGTGTACAACGGCATCCGGGGGCGGCGGCGCCCGACGCGGCAACTGACATCGCTGCAGGAGACGATCGTTGTTGTGACCGCGAGCCTGACGGCGGTCGCGGTCACCGGAATGGTGTTTGGCGTTATCCGGGTGATCTGGCCTGGCGGGACGCCGGATGTCCGCAGTTTGCTCTTCCAGCCGCACACTTACCTGCAGGCCCATTACGTCGCCACGGCGTGGTGGGCCGGCGCGTTCATCGTGGTCGCGGTCTTCGGGGCGGCGGGGGTGGCGTTCGCTCAGGCCAGCGCCAGGCTCGGTGGCACCAGTCTGTTCCGCCTGCTCGCACCGCTGCCTGACCCGTCATCGATGTCCGCCTGGTGGATCGCGTTCAGCGGGCGCGATCTGTCCAAGGAGGAGATCCATGTGGGGTGCGCGATAGACGACGGATCGTTCATCTCAGGCAGGCTCCATTCCTACTCGCAGCTGGGCGCGGACAGCACCGACCGCGACCTCGTCCTGCGGGCACCGCTCAGCGTCCGGGCCGCGGGCAGCTCTGCGCCTCAGCCGATCGAGCGGGCAGCGCTGATGACGGTCAGCGCGCGCAACATCGTCTCGATCACGGTGACCTATGTCCGCAAGCCAGCGCTCCCGGTCCCAGTGCCGGCAACGGTGGCATCGGGAGCGGCCGCTTCCGAACCTGCGGGGGCAGCGGCGGCGGACGCCACGGCGTCTGGTCATGATGCCTGACCAGAGTGGCTCAAGTGCGGTCGGCGCGCTTGTCGCTACGCGGATGGCGGCCGCTGGCGAGGGACTGACGCCGGGCGGACTGGAGTGGGCCGACGCGATGAACGAGCTGGCCGAGGAACTGCTGGCGGAAGCGGAACTCGTTAGCGGGGCACCCGGCCAGGCTTCGGAGGGGCCAGCGATGCTGGACGCGGCTGTGCTGGTGCGCCGGCAGGCGATCGCTCTTCTTGTCCCGGAGCTGCGCTCGGCCAAGCGCGGCGTGGTGCTGATGCATAACCTGGGCGTCGACCTCGCAAACCGCTACCGTCTCGGGGGCGGGCTCGGTGACTTGCTGGAAGCCTGCGATCTGGGGCGGCAGGTGCTGGCGGCCGCCGATCCCGGCGATCTGCTCTTCTCAGCGGTTAGCCTGGCCGGGCGGCTGGGGCTGCTCACGCGCAACCCTGGCCACGAGCCGGCGCTTGGCCAGGCGATCGGCCTGCTCACCGACGCGCACGAGCGGACCGCCGAGAACGATCCGGTCTACGGGGCCGCCGTAACCACGCTGGCGGGCTTGCAGGTGCAGCGCTGGGAAAGGGACGGTGACCTGGCTGCCCTGGGTGCGGCGGCCAGCGGCGTGCGGGCGGAGTTCCAGCGAGGGCTCATCACCGCCACGACGCCCACCGTGGTCAATGCTGCCACCCTGCTGCGGGACTACGGGGAGCAGACTCATGACCTCGCACTGCTGCGGGAGGCGGAGGAGCTGCTGCGTTCTGTCGTCGAGCAGGGTGAACCCGCAGAGGCCACCTCCGCCCGCGGCAACCTCGCCATGGCGCTGGTGACCCGGTTCGACGTGACCGGGGGCGAGGAACTGCTCACCGAGGCGATCGCGCTGGCCAGCGACGCGATCGATAGGCGTCCGCCCGGTCCGGCGCGGGCCGAGGACCTGTCGACCCGGTCCATAGCCCAGGCGGACCTCGGCAGGCTGCGCGGTGAGCGGCCGCTGCTAGACGCGGCGATCAGCGATGCACGCTCGGCCGTTGCCGAGCCCGCGACCTACGCGGCCGACTCCAGCGGACCGGCCAACTCCCTCGCCATGCTCCTTGGCGAACGGTATGACCTATATGGGGACAGCGCTGACCTCGATGAGTCGATCGGGATCTACGACGCGCTGCTGCGCGGCACGGCGGACCGGGCGATGGATGTCGGGCCGGCGCTGCGTGTCAACCTCGCCAATGTGCTGCTGTCCCGGTTCGAGCGCGACTTTCCTGAGCGGTCCCGGTCGGTCAAGGCCCGGGCCGCTGATGATCTGCGGCGAGCCGCCCTGCTCGCTGACGAGGCTATCGCGGAGACATCGCCAGGGAGCGTGCACCTGGCAGCGCGGCATGACACCGCCGGGCGGGTCAGGGCCGCGCTGGAGTATCACCTCGGTGAATCCGGTGCCGCTGAGGTCGCCGAGGAGCACGCGCGGCTGGCCGTTGAGGCGACCCCGGAGGGTTCCCCGGACCGCGCGCATTACCTGAACAACTGGGCCATGTGGGTGACCGACCGCTGGGAGCACTCCGGCGACCCGGCCGCCCTGGACGGCGCCATCGACCTGCTGTCCCGGGCGCTCGCGGCGGCCCAGGGTGACGGCGAGCTGGTCGCGACGATCAACTTCAACCTGGGAGTCCGGACGCACCAGCGCTTCGACTCGGGGTTTGATCGCGGCGAGCCGGACTGGAATGTCCTGCGGCGTGCCTGCGACCTGCTCGACGACGCACTCGCGGCAGACCTGCCGCATGTCACGCTGCCAGCGGGCGCGAGGCTCGGTGACATTGCGATGCGGCTGGCGATGTGGCCGGAGGCAGAGCACGCGCTGCGCCTGGCACTAGCCGCCGCCGGGGAGCTGAGCGGCCTCCGCACCCGCCCGGCCGACAAGCAGCGCGCCCGGTCGGGAGTGCAGGGTATCGGGGCGCTGGCCGCGCTCAGCGCGCTGCGCGCGGGTGACATGCCAGCGGCGGCCCTGCATCTGGAACAGGCGTCGGCCACACTGCTCGCAGAGTCACTGGGAATCGTCAGCGACAGCGTCCGGTTCGCGGACATCACGGCCGCCTGCGCAGCGATGGGCCGCTCCATCCTTTACCTGGGCTGTTCAGCCGTTGGCGGACTGGCAGTGCTCACCGAGAGCACGGGCGGCTGCCGGTCCGTGGAGCTTCCCGACCTGACCGACGACACGGTGCGCGCGGCCGTCACCGGTTTCCGCTCCACCCTCGCCGCAGCCCTCGGGGACGACGACGCGGATCCCCTCGACGCCTGCTACGCCGCGGGCGAGCGGCTGCTTGAGTGGACCTGGACCAGCGTGCTGGCGCCGCTGCGCGAGATGCTGTCCGGAGCGGGGCGGCTCGCGCTGCTGCCACTGGGCCGGCTCGCATGGCTGCCGCTAGCTGCGGCAGGCCCGCACGGCGCCATACCCGCCCTCGCGACCCATGAGCCAGTGCAGCTGATCCGCGCTACCGCACTGTCGCAGGCAGCCAGGCAAGGCCAGGCGGCAGCTGACGAACACCCCGATGACGATGCTGCTCACCACGACGCGCCGCGGGTGCTGATCTGGGCCGATACCGGGCCAGCCGACCGGGCGATCCCGGGAGTCCTTGACGAGGCGCACCGCGTCGCCGCGGTCTACCCCGCTCCCCGGCTCCTCCTCAACGACAGGCTGCATGACCCCATTCACTGCGGGCAGCTAACCAGTGCCCCAGCCGCCCCACTGCGTGGCACGACGGGTCACGCCGGGGCGCCCCCCACGTCGGCGGCCGCGGCACATGCTGTCCGGGTGCTCCAGTCAGCCGACATCGTTCATCTCGCGTGTCACTGTGATGTGGCGCCCGCTCACCCGGAAGACACTGTGCTCCAGGTGGACCCGCCGGTCCGCGTCGGCGACATGGGAGCCGGCGGGTTGCAGGCGCGGACGCATGTCGTGCTCAGCGCGTGCGACGCGGCGCTGACCGCGAGCTCTCTGCCCGATGAGGCGCTTAGCCCCGCAACCGCAATGCTGCTGGCAGGGGCCGGCACCGTGACCGCACCGGTATGGCCAGTCGACGACGAGGCCACCGCCGAATTCATGGAGGCGTACCACCGCCAGCTGGCCGCGGGCACCGAACCGGGCCGGGCGCTGAGCTCGGTGCAGGCTAACTGGGCAGGTGCAAAGCCCGCGTTCTTGTACGCGCCATGGGTGGTAGTCATGCGGCCTGGACCGATCTCCCCATAGCCGCGAGCTGAAGTCACGGGCCCGGCGAACAAGCGGCCGGCACCAAGCCGACGCCGGACTAGTCACTACGAGCCACTGTCGGCCTTGGATCACGCACGCGATATCCGCCTTATTGAAGAATCGGTACAGGCGTTGCGGTTGAGGCCGTAGCGTACAGAGGTCCGGCAGGTTTGGCTCTCATATCCGCTGCCGACTGGCTTGAAGGTCTGGCTTCCGAACGACGTGCCGGCCTGCCGGACCTTGCCGTGGCGTGGCTCGTAAGAGGTGCGACGATGACCGGTCCGTAATAAGGCATGCCCGCCGCGGTTCCCATCTGGCATGAATGGTGAGGAAGGGGCAGGTCGTGGCGGTGGTGATGATCGGCGTGGACCCGCATAAGGGGTCGCACACGGCGGTGGCGGTGGGCGCGGACGAGGCGGTGCTCGGCCAGATCCGGGTACGTGCCTCGGCTGCGCAGGCGCAGCGGCTGCTGGCCTGGGCGGCAGCCTGGCCAGAGCGGACCTGGGCGGTGGAAGGGGCCGGCGGGCTCGGGCACCTGCTGGCCCAGGAGCTGGTCGCGGCCGGGGAACGTGTGCTGGACGTGCAGCCCAAGCTGGCCGCCCGGGTGCGGCTGCTGGCCTCCGGGTCAGTGAACAAGAACGATCCCAACGACGCCCGATCAGTCGCCATCACCGCGCTGCGATCGCCGTCGTGCCCGCCGGTCCGGCCCGATGACCACGCGGCCGTGCTGAAGATCTGGGCCAAGCGGCACCACGACCTGAGCCGGACCCGCACCCAGGTCGCCTGCCGGCTCCATGCCGTGTTGTGCGAACTGGTCCCCGGCGGCATCAGCAAGGAGATCTATGCAGATCAGGCCGAGCAGGTCCTGGCCGGGGCAGAACAGTCCGGCGCCGTGCAGCAGGCCCGCGCTGAACTCGCAGCCGAGCTTGTTGCCGACCTGCGCCGTGCCGATGTCCTGCTACGGGAGACGAAGAAGAAGCTGGCTGCAGCGGTGCGGGTGTCCGGCACGTCGCTGACTGAGATCTTCGGAATCGGCCCGGTCATCGCGGCCACCGTGATCGGCGACGTCCCTGACGCCTCCCGGTTCGCCAGCCGGGACCGGTTCGCCGCCTATAACGGCACCGCGCCCATCGAGGTGTCCTCCGGCAGCCGCGTCATCCACCGGCTGTCGCGGCGCGGGAACCGGCGCCTGAACCACGTCATCCACATGGCCGCGATCACCCAGATCCGCCACAAGCACAGCGACGGCCGCGTCTACTACGACAAGAAGATCGCCGAGGGCAAGACACCCAAAGAGGCACTGCGCGCCCTGAAGCGGCAGATCAGCGACGCCGTCTACAAGCGCCTCAAGGCCGACGCCGCCCGCACGGCCGCCACCACTGCTCAGGGCCCGGGAGGGCAGACGGGGAACGACTCTGTCGCCAGCGCGGCCAGCTCACACCCCGGACACCAGCTCTTCGGCCAAGCCACTCCCGGACCTGCCTCTACCCTACGACCCAGCATCCACCAGCCAGAAAAGCCCACGTCACGCGGCAGAAGAAAAACCGCACCAACCTCTTGACACAAAGAGGCATCG
>Ga0209530_1000189_pt1 | contig 53184 bp, 52 predicted proteins | sample BlaSpr_A8_Ref_O1_FD_187987 | JGI IMG/M metagenome (GOLD analysis project Ga0209530, IMG submission 187987) | Forest soil microbial communities from Thunder Bay, Ontario, Canada - Black Spruce, Ontario site 2_A8_Ref_O1 (SPAdes) (version 2) | ecosystem: Environmental > Terrestrial > Soil > Boreal...
GTCAGCCTGGCGCCGCGCCCACCAGGGCGAGGCACGCCGGTGTCACTTCAGGCGGCGTCTCCGCCTCCAGGTCATGCAGATCTAGCCCTGTAGTACTAGCAGTCGGGAAGGGACACTCGTCGGATTGCCCCGCTCCGACGGCGCTCAAATACTGGAGGCGGCTGATCACCTCGGCGGCCGGGACTCCTGGGGATTTGTCGACCTGATAGAGGACAGGCTGCATTTCGAACCCGGCATCCTGCTCGATCAGCTGCTGCCCCGCATGATCGACGTGCTGAACGAACTCATGGAGGCTACACCGGTCCAGCGTCTCCCTCGCGTTTCGCTGAAGCCTGGCAATCAAGTACCCCCGGGCAGCTGGGACGCCGCATTCAGCGAGCACGAACGGCAGAGCATCCGCTGGCAGCTCGGAATCTAGCAGTTCCGCCCGGCGCACCAGTGCTCTCGCGCCCGGAGCGAAGCAGCGCAACATTTGCGGATAGTGCGTAAGAGCGGACAGGCTGCCGCTACCGGCCTGCCGCGACGACCTGACGGAACCGGTCCTCTGCCTACAGCCGTATTCGGGACAGCAGACGGCTGCGCTGCCCGGCAGCACGCTCAACGGTCCAAGGACCGTGAACGCCTACCTTTCATGGGGGGGTGCAAATCGGTAGCAGCGCGAAGCAGAACCTAAGAGGTAGCAGCCACAAGCAATCCACTGGTCCAGCACCAAAGACCAGCTATATCGGCGGCATCTTGCGCATCGACCTTGGTCAACCTCGCTCGCGGTGCGTGACCACCAGCGCTCCGGCTCGAGCGTCGTGTACCCGCCGGGGCCAACCTCAAAATAACGCAGGGGCGCGCCCTGCCCGTGCTCGGCATCGGTGAGGACCTGCCGGTGACCGAGCGGAAGGAACCGTCCGCCTCCTTATAGGCGAGCACCGCACCGCCCTCCCAGACGAAGGGCCTACTCTGGCGGCGATGGGTAACCGGGCACACGGACCTAGGGGGGCATGGACGCAATCGTAGATCTGTCGCTGCCATATCGTGCAGATGCGTCGCGGCCGGGATGCCGCGAAGAATCACAGCACCTCTACCAGTGACAGGTCAGCAAGATGGAGCGGTCGGCACCGACCGGTCCATGACGAGATCCGAGGCGGAAGGGAAACCAGCCCTCCACGCACGCTCGTTAACACGGTAGAACACCTCCCTACCACCAGCACATCCCGCACCTCAGCCAGTACCTTCAGATGCGCGGAGACCTTCTACTGGCCGACTTGGACCGGAGGCCTAGCATGACGGGCCTTCGTCACCACCTCAGGGCGGTTGCGGAGGTCGTAGCCAGTATCAGGTCCAGCCGAGGGCTGGCCTTAGGAATCGATGCCGATAACCGGGTACGAGTGAGCTGCGTAGGCTTCCTGTGATGGCGCGCCTATCTCCGGCGAGCGCTGGGAGGCGCGAAGATGAATCAGGTGAGTGATGACTTGACTGGCTTGGGGCCGAGAGGGTTCGAGCGCATGTGTCAGGCTCTGGCCACTTATGTTCTCGGGCCTGGCATCGAGGTGTTCGGCAGCGGGCCTGACGGGGGGCGTGAGGCAAGTTTCCGCGGCAGGGTGCCGTATCCGAGCTCGGCTGATCCGTGGGATGGCTTCGGCGTTGTGCAGGCCAAGTTCAAGGAGCGGCTCCTGGGGACAGGCGCAGACACAACGTGGCTCCGGCGGCAGGTCAAGGCCGAGCTGGGCGATTGGGCTGACCCGGGTAAAGCAAGGGTCACCCAGGGGCGCCGCCCTGACTACCTGATAGTGGCAACCAACGTGTCACTGTCGGGCGTGCCGGGATCTGGCGGCAAGGCGCGCATCGACAAGCTCGTCGGTGAGCATGCCTCTGCGATCGGGTTGAAGGACTGGCGGGTGTGGGACGCCGCGCAGCTCACAGCGTTCCTGAACGCTTACCCCGATGTCCGTCGTGCGTTCGCTGCTCTGATCACACCCAGTGAGATCCTGGCGCAGATGCGAGACCGGTTCGACGCGCCACCCGAGGTCAGTGTGGTGCTGAACATGCCGACTGCGGTGATCCGGCCTGGCCAGCCAGGATGCGAGCGGCCGTTTACTGTGGCGTACGACGCGGCCGGCGGGAAGAGCCGGCTCGGGCAGGCGATCGGCGAGGTATACGAGACCGACAAGGGGCGGGTACAGCATTTCGCGGGGACCTCGTCCAGTGAGTCGGCTGTGATCTGCGCACTGTACGGGCGGTCGGCCGTGACGGTCGCCGAATCGGTCTGGGATGAGGTCTGCGAGATCGGGGGCGGGCATCCAGGTGGCGGTACTGCAGGGGTGGGCTTTCCGATCGGCTCGCGGCCGCAGGCTCCCTTCATCGGTTCCTCTAGCGAGGAAGTTGAACTTGCTGGCGGGCAGTGGGGTCCGGGCCGCCTGGTCCGCCATGGCCCAGGCCGTTGGATCTGGCAGCCAGATGTCGTATTCGATGGCGCGACGAGTAGCGATAGGGATTCGTGGGGCACCGGAAAAGGGGACATGGACCTGCGGGTACGGATGGCGGCGCGGATCCCGGTCGCTGGCAACGGCTTGCGCATTACCGGGGCTGGCCGCCAGCGGATGCTCGCAGCTCTCCGCGCCGCCCCGTTCAATGACATCCTGCTAGAGGCGGCGCGAAGCCGGGGCCTCAAGGCGGATGTGCTGGAGTGGGACGAGACGCCTGACGGGCTGAACAACACGCGGTTCGCCGCTTACCAGGCGGTCATCCAGGGATCGGGTCAGCAGTCGGCCTTCCTCGGGAACCTGTGGCTCATGCTGCCCGCTGGCTATTCAGCTGAGTTGTCGAGCGTGGCCGATATGCGGGTCGACTTCGATGCCATCAAGGCTGTGGCGTCGCCCGGTGCGGCATCCGCGCAGGATGATATCCCGCTGTCGCGCGAGGAGCTGATCGAGTTCTTTGTGCAAGCATGGAACGCCACTACGACGATCTTGCCGCTCGCTGCCAATACCAGTCTGCTGGACGTCCCGCCGGCCGGCGCGCCCCGGCTGGAACTCCATATCCGGAACGAGCGGCCGGAGAACAGCGGCAAACCTCGCACCCGCCGCACATTCGACCTGGTCGACCTCTCCTACTACGGGAAGCCACGGAAAACCCAGTTCACTGACCTGTCTGTAGGCATCACAACCCCCCTCGGACTGCCCTCGGAGCAGATCACGACGCTCGTACACGACGCGCTGGCCCGGATGACTGAGGATTTCGGTTTTACCGGTCCTTCGACTGCCTAATGTGCGCAGCAGGCCGAAAGGTCCAGGAGGCCAAATCCGACGGTGGTACTGCGACCAGCTGGGAGAACGTGTCGTAGGGCATACTGCCGCATTCAAGGCAAGCTCGCCGGGTCGGCATCCCGGTGGCATCGTCGACGTGGTAGCAGATCCTCAAGAATGCCGGGATCTGCCGGGCACCCGCCGGGACGACGGCCTTGGTTGGGCGGAGTTCCTGCGATCGCAGGCGCGGGGAATCCTGGCGCTGGACTTCCTCAGAGCCGGAGTGCTCAACCCACAAAAGTGCACGTTCCTTGCGGGTGATCGAGCAGGGTAGCCCGTGTGTTCGGGCCCGGTTCGCTTGGCGGGCGCTGCTCAAAGATGGCGTAATTTGCTTACGCTCCGGATGCTCGGCCTGGCAGTCCTGCTGCGCTAGGGCGACCTGCGAAGGATGCTGACAGTGGCGGATCCGAAACGCGCAGCTTCCCAAGCCTCAGGAGCCAGCCCGGCTGCACGCGCGTCAAGACCGTCGCCATGAAGCGATTCCGCGAGGCACTCAAGACAGTCATGACCAGCCGCGAGGTGCGGAGGATCGCCGGGCTCGGCCTACGACCCCCGGTCCTGCACAGGTCACCAGGGCAGCCCTTCGGATCAGAGAAGACGTTCGGCTACTTACCCCACCTGTCGCTGTTCATCGTGGCCGGCGACCCCGTTTCCTGCGGCAAGTAAAGGGTTGTGCGGGCGCTGCGAGCGGCGAGAGCCGCCGGCAGGCGAGCGGCGGTATGGGCCGCCAGCCGACCAGCGGCCTGGAGGGGGTCAACGAAACAGCAGGCGTCCAGCTCCGCTTCTTGCAGGTGGATGGAACTCGCGTCGGTCAGCACGCCAGCGTCGAAGAGGAAGTAGGTGATGGGCCGTGGCCGCGGGGGGTGAGCGGGTGCCCAGTCGATGACCAGCAGGCGCCCGATGACCACGTTGACCCCTAGCTCCTCCGTGATCTCGCGGGCGCAGGCGGACTCTGGGGTCTCGCCGTGGTCCACCATGCCGCCAGGCAGTGTCCAGTGGTCGCGGTAGTAGGGCTTGACCAGCAGTATCCTGCCCTCGGGGTCGGTGATGAGGGCACCGGTGGCGGCGTAGTGCGTCGCGAGCTGCGCATACCAGCGTTCCGGCTCGACGAAGGTCCGGCTGCGGTCAGCTGGCGTCCCGGTCATCTAACTCGGCAGCAGCTCAGCGGAGCGTTCCAGGTACTCACGAACATTCACCTGATCGGGGTATGCGGTGATCCGCCTGGAGAAATCACGCAGCCGCTCGTTCAGCCGCGCCGAGGTGAGTTCTGGTGCTGCCGCCAGTGCCCGGCCTGCGGTGGAGCATGCGGCTTCGATCTCCCCTTGCCCGGCCTGGACGGTGGCCAGGAGCGTGGTATGCAGCGCTCTGGTCCGGACGTTCATCTCGGGAAGGTCAAGGGCGGCATCAGAACGGGCGGCGGCTTCGCGGTACAGTTCCACATCGCGCAGTGCGTGCATGGCCGATCCGGCGTGATGGGCCGAGCTGTAGCTGGCAAGCCAGGCTGGGTCCCGCGTGGGGTCGGAGCGGTCCATTGCCTTGTCGGCGCGCCGGATGGCAGCGCGGGCTTCGCGTCTGTCGCCCAGGAGCGCGAACCCGCGTGCCTCGGTCACGCCTAGGCGTGCAAGCAGTGTGGGTGTGGCCGCGTGCCCGGCGCCGGAGATCGCCGCGCGGGCCAGTCGCGTTGCCTCGGTGCCGTGATCGAGGAACAGCGCTTGCGTCGCCAGGTTCGATACGATGTGCGCCCCGTACGCACGGTCACCTGCCTGCCTCGCGAGGCCGAGGGCCTGGATGAAGAACCGCTGGGCCAGGCCGTGGCTCTTGCCCTGATCAAAGGCCATCCAGCCGGCAAGCTCAGTGAGCCCTGATGAGGCGGCGAACAGCTCGCGGCCGACCTGCGCCGGGTACTGGCCGCTGAGCAGCGGCGTGACTTCGCGATCGAGATAGTCCACGAGCCAGGTAAAGGCGTGGCCGCCGCCGTGGAGGCGATCCATGGTCTCGAACTCGGTGCGGGCCTGCCGAATCCGCTCGACGTCCGCGAGCCCCACCATGCGTGTGCCGCCATGCCGGACGACGGCATCAGCTGAAGGGGCGGGCGCGAAATGCCACTCGAACCCCGCACCGACGGACGCGCCGATGGCGAATCCCGCGCCCAGGAACACCCGCCGCCGCAATACATACCTCCATAGCTCCGACACTGACGTTACTGCCTCAGCGGCAGCCACAGGCAACGTGAGGCCGAGATGCCCGCCGGGATCGGTGAACCCGAGATCGGGTACCTGTACCACGCAGCCGAGCCACTCGCTGAAGATGGCTGCCAGCAGTGCCGGTATCGGTTCCTCTGGTACCCGGCCGCGGAGCCACCAGTAGACGCTGGCCTGGTCATACCGCAAGTCAAGACCATGCAGGGCAGCAGCCGCGACATTCACCCGGCGTGCCAGGGACGCGTGTGACCGGCCGCCGGCCTTGATGAGGGCCGCCAGTTCGTGATTGGTTGCAGGCCGTCCGCGCATCGTCCTTACTCACCTCGCCGCCCCGGCGAGGAGTGCCCACGGCGACTGTAGCTGCTCTCACTGTAAGACGTCCGTAGCGGTACGGCGTGCTGGAGCGGGAGGCGCGCAACGCCGCGCAACCCTCACATCCCAGCGCCCTTCCGCGCAACCGCCGCGCATCTTCTCGGCCGGCTCGCGAGGAGGTGTGCTGTGAGAGGCATCAGCCAGAACACGAACCCCTGAACCCTTGGAGCATCATCATGACTGACCACGTCCGAGGCAGTGCTGCCAATTCCCGGCAACATCAGAATGGAATTGGTGGCGTGCAGCTACGATTCCTCGGAAAGCACTCGGCTCCGGGTAACTCGCCGACGCTGTGGGATACCGGCCTCGGGCAGTACGTGATCCAGGGCTTTACGCTCGACGCGCCTGCACTGGCTCAGGTCGGAGACATCCCGGCAGGCGAGGCGGTGATATGGGTGCCGGCGGAACTCATGCGCTATCTCCCGGAGGAGCACGATGCCAGTGATTCGCCGCATCCCCCTGATGTGGCTGCGTAACGAGAGAGCGACGGCGCGCTGGCCGGCGGCGCCAGGCCGCCGCACCAGCTAGGCAATGACTACCAGCCAGGCGCAGCAAGCGCGCGAGGCCCTCGGCGGCCGGCTCCGGGACATCCGCCTGGAGGCTGGCCTGAACGCCCGCGCGCTCGCGAGGCTGGCCGGATGGCACAACACGAAGGTCAGCAAGCTTGAGCACGGCACGCGGCCGCCCTCGCGGGATGACATCCGCACGTGGTGCGAGCTGTGCGGCGCAGATGACCAGCAGGCGGAGCTACTAGCCACGGCTCGCAATATTGATGCCATGTACGTCGAATGGCGGCGGCAGATGCGAGCCGGAATGAAGCACTTTCAGGGCGGATACGCTCCGCTCTATGAGCGCACGCACCTTTTCAGGGTCTATGAGACCACGGTCCTACCGGGCCTGCTGACCACCCCCGCGTACTCGGCCGCCGTGCTGCGGTTCTTCATCGAGTTCCTGGAGCTCGACTCCGACCTGGACGAAGCCGTAGCAGCCCGCGTGGAGCGCCAGAAGATCCTCTACCGGGCGAACCGGAAGCTGATGTTCGTTATCGAGGAACAGACCCTGCGGACCAGGGTGGGCGACGCTGCCGTCATGGCCGAGCAACTCGGCCAGCTCCTTGTGCTGATGTCGCTCCCCGCAGTCAGTCTCGGCATCATCCCTGCCACCGCAGAGCGCCACAGCCTGACACAAGGCCCTTTCTGGATATTTGGCCAATCACGCGTCCAGGTGGAGACCGTCTCGGCTGGCCTCGATATCACCCAGCCCGGCGAAGTCGCCCTGTACATCCGCGTCTTCGAGCACCTGCAGCGCTCCGCGAGCTACGGACGCGACGCACGAGCCCTGATCCAGCGCGCCTTGAACGAGTTTCACAGCTAGCTAAGATTCGCCAACCTCGGGTAACCGCCTTGAGGCTGGTTACTCCCAGTTCCTACGCTCAGACCGATAGCACTTAAGCAGCGCAGGAAGCGAGAAGCCATGGGCTCCGGCTCACCGCAAGCCCGACCGTCATTGCACGTCGCAGACGAGGACACCCGGCCCGATCCGGTGTTGCGGCTGAAGCGGTTCCGTGACGAGCACCGCGATATCGAGATCAACTGGCGCGGCCCGTGGGAGGCCGTGATCCCCGAGCCGGATGGCGCGCAGCGGGTGATCGTCCGCTACGAACTCCATGACCTGCTCGATGAAGCAGAGCGGCGGCTGGCGATCACAGCGGCACAGACCGGCGCCACCGGGTGACTGAGGCGAAAGGAGGGCACCATGCACGCGGTGCGGGATATCGGCAAGGCGGATGACGCGCAGCTCACCGGGATCTGCGAGGACACGACACGTCTGCTCGCTGAGTACGAGCCGTTCATGGGCGGCGATCTGGTCGAGGCCCTGTGCCTGTGGCGTCAGGCCGCGAAACGGCAGCAGGAACGCCGCGCAACTGGGCTCGCAGTGGTGAAGCCTCTGCGAGCGATACAGGCGAGCTGAGGGAACAGCGTGAACGGGGAAGGCGGACTGGCCGGTCTGCGGTACGTGGAGGCGGAGACATCCCGGCTGTGCAACCGGACGTGCTCGTGGTGCCCTAACGGCCATTCTGGTGCGCGGAAGGAACAGCAGCTCATGGCTTGGCCACTGTTCGCCAGGATCACCGGTGAACTCGGCGCTGCCGGGTACACAGGGTTCCTGGCGCTGCACAATTACAACGAGCCGCTGCTGAACCCGCGCCTGGATCAGGAACTGGCGCGGATCGCCTGCGCGGTTCCGCACGCCCGGCCGGCCCTCTACACCAACGGGGACCTGCTCAAGCTCGACCGCCTGGAGCGGCTGCTAGCGGCCGGGGTCCGGTACGTGCGGGTAACCCGCTACCCGAACGAGGCATCGGTGGCCCCGAACTATGAGCCGCTGCGGCGGTGGATGCGGAACACGGGCCTGCTGGACTGGGCCGAGTGGGAATGGCAGCCGGTCCGCCAGGGCCTGGCGGCACGCTGGCAGGACAGTGCGTCGGGGGTACTGGTGGAAGTGATCCGCCCCGCGGTAGCCGGCTACAGCGACCGGGGCGGTACCGCGCTCATCCCGCTGGCACCGAGGTCGCGGACCGCCCCGTGCGGCATGACCGCGACCTCGCTGTCGATCGACTACCGCGGTCAGGTGAAGATGTGCTGCAACGTGATTCCCGACTCGGCGGCCGAGCATGAGCGGTACGTGGTCGGCAGCGTCGCCGACACGTCGCTGGCCGGCCTGTGGGGGCACCAGCTGATGCAGGAGTGGCGTGCCCGGCACGCGCGGGCGGACTGGCTGGTGTCGCCGGCGTGCCGGACCTGCGTGCAGGCGCTGCCGGAGACCCGCCGGTGACGGCCCCGCGTGCGGGCCGGGTGCCCGTGGTGGTGTCGGTGCCGGGCCGGATCTGCCTGGCCGGTGAGTCGCTGGACTGGATGACCGGCGGCACGTCTGTCTGCGCGGCGATCCCGCTGCACACCAGGGTGAGCGCGTGGCGCGCGGACGGGTCCGACGCGCTGGCGCTGACCTCGGGCGCACCGATGTACCGGACCCGGCTGGTCCCCGCCGCCCGTGCCGCTGCCGGCACCTACCAAAGTGATGACCTGGACCACATGCAGGCCGCCGCCAGGGTCAGCCTGGCCTGCGCCGAGAACCTGGCCGGTGTCGTGCTCACCGCGAGCACCGACCTGCCGGTTGGTGCCGGGGTGTCGTCAAGCGCGGCGCTGATGCTGGCCGTGGTCGCGGCGCTGCGGCTGCTGCGCGATGGCACCGAACCGGACCGGATGCTGGCCTGCACGCTGGCCCGCCGCGCCGAGACCGAGGAACTGGGCACGGGCGCTGGCTGGATGGACTTCCTGGCCTGCGCCTGCGGCGGGGTGAACCTGATCAGCGCCGCGGACCCGCCTCGCGCGGACATGATCACCGCGACCCTCGGCCTGCCGGTGGTGCTGATCGATACCCGCCAGCGCCGGTCCACCGCCGCCGTGCTGGCCAGCAAGCGTGACCGGTTCCGGGCGGGCGAGCCCGCCATGCTTACCTACGTGCGCGAGATCACCGTCCTGACAGCCGAGCTGGCCGGGGAACTGGCGGCCCCCAGGCCGGACTACCGGGTCGCGGGCCAGATCGTGAGCGCCGCGCATGCGCTGCTGCGAGATCAGGTGGCGTGCTCCACGCCGCTGCTCGATGAGTGCGCGAGCCGCGCCGTCCGCGCGGGAGCCTACGGCGCGAAGCTGTCCGGTTCCGGGCACGGTGGGTGCCTGTTCGCGCTCGTTCCGGACGACGCGGTAGCCGCCGTGCTGGCCAGCGTCGCCGCGCTGCCCGTGCACGCAGTCGCGCTGCCGCGCAGCGACCCGGTGGGCATGACATGCGCGCTGCCAGTCCCTGCACGCGGCGCGGCGCACACCGCATGACACCAGCTCGTCACTAGCTTCCGCCCATCCAGCAGACATGAAGAAGAGGTGCAGCCGTGGCTGACTTCCGCCAGCTCGTCAAGGCATACGACGTCCGGGGCACCGTCCCCGGCCAGATGAACGTCGGCGTGGCCCGCGACGTAGGCGCGCTGTTTGCCCAGCTGACCCAAGCGCCGCTGATAGCGGTCGCCTACGACATGCGCGAGTCCTCGCCCGAGTTGGCGGACGCGTTCGCTGAGGGCGCGGCAGCAGCAGGCGCCGACGTCGTGAACGCGGGCCTGGGCTCGACGGACTACGCCTACTACGTATCCGGCATGCTCGACATACCCGCCGCCATGATCACCGCATCGCACAACCCCGCCGAGTACAACGGCATCAAGCTGTGCCGCGCCGGGGCCGCCCCGGTCGGCGAGGACACCGGCCTGGCGCAGATCCGCGCCTGGCTAGAGAAAGGCCACAAGCCAGCCAAGCCTGACCAGCCCGGCACGATCACCAGCAAGGACCTGACCAGCGGCTACGTAGGGCACCTGCGGTCGCTCCTGCCGCTGGACGGCATCCGGAGACTGAAGGTCGTGGCCGATGCAGGCAACGGCATGGCCGGGTACATGGTCCCGCGCGTCTTCGACGGCCTCCCGCTGGACCTGGTGCCGCTGTACTTCGACCTGGACGGGACGTTCCCCAACCATGAGGCCAACCCGCTAGAGCCCGCCAACCTGCGCGACTGCCAGGCCAAGGTCATCGAGACGGGCGCGGACATCGGCCTGGCCTTCGACGGCGACGCCGACCGGTGCTTCATCATCGACGAGCGCGGGGAGCCAGTATCGCCCTCGGCCATCATCGGACTGATAGCCACCCGCGAATTGGCCCGCGAACCCGGCGCGGCCATCATCCACAACGTCATCACGTCGGCCGCGGCAGTCGAGATCATCCGCGAGCGCGGCGGTCGGCCCGTCCGCAGCCGGGTCGGGCACTCCTACATGAAAGCGCACATGGCCGAGCAAGACGCCATCTTCGGCGGCGAGCACTCCGGCCACTACTACTTCCGCGAGTTCTGGCGCGCCGACACCGGCATGCTCGCCGCGCTGCACGTCCTGACCGCGCTCGGCAGCCAGCCCGGACCGCTGTCCGAGCTGACCGCCGGATACGTCCGGTACGTCGCATCCGGCGAGATCAACACCTCAGTCGCGGACGTGACCGCCAAGCTCAACCAGATCGAGAAAGCCTGGCAGCGCCCGGGCGTAACCACCGACCGGCTCGATGGACTCACCGTCAATCTAGGCGACGGCCGCTGGTTCAACTTCCGGCCAAGCAACACCGAACCGCTGCTACGGCTCAACGTCGAAGCACCCACCGGCCACGCCATGGTCCAGCTCCGAGATGAAGCACTCGCACTCGTCCGATAACCCGTCAGAAGCGAGGATCAGCACATGGGACGCATGGGAACCGGCATAACAGTTCCCTCCCTCACCGCACTCCATAGATCAGTGTCCGGCTCTGAGGCTGCGTTCAGTTGGCCGATCAGTGGGCTGGCATCGCGAGGGAGTGAGCGATTCGCTGCGGGGATGCTTGCTCGGGCCTGTGTCAGCCAGCCTGGGTAGCGCGGGTCCGCGCGCGGCTTCAGCATTCCTCCAGCCGAGCACGTCTGTGAAGCTATAGCCTGCGGCGATAGAGTTGCCCGCGCAGGAGCTGACGTCATCCATGGTCGTCGTTGACAGGCAAGGATGCACTTCTGCCTTGACATGAGGAACTGGCTGAGCAAGCCGCGACCAGCCTCCAGCATCCAGTGCCCTCGGATCACCAACGGCGGCCGCAGGATGGGGATCCGCCCGGGGCGGAAGCCGGATGGGCGAGCAAAGCGCAGCCATGCGATGACAAGACACTGGCGCAAGCCGACGAACCCGGTCGCCAGCCGATCCAACGCTGGGCTCGAGGTCCCAGAAAGACGTGACTAGTCTTCCTGCGGCCATCCTGGACCTGGGCTCAGAAACATCAGTTCGGCCGCGAGCATCGAACCTCGCACCGGCCCCAGGTCAAACCCCCGGTCGACGTAGCGCCGAGGCAGGAAATGGCATCCCCAAGCGCACATGTTCACCGCGAGATACCAGTCGTTAGGCCAGTAGACGCCGAATGGGCTTTTCTCAGCCTGGATTGTCTCAGCATCAAGCGCGCTGCTCAGCCCTCCGTGAACGTATTCAGATGCAAGCCGGTAACCAGAATAGAGGCGCTTAAGGTTCAGTTCGCGAAGCTGATTTTCAACCGATGGAACTCGCTTCGGCAGTTCGGGTGAGCCAATTTTGACGAGCGCGCGTGAGACCAGGTCGTCCTGCACCTTTGCCGCTTGCCGCCAGCGGTCGCCGCCAGCATCGCTGAGGTCGTAGTCAGAAGCGACTTTCCCCTTCCACTCCGCCTGACTCTTGTGGATAAGCAGGACGCGGATTGCCCGCTCCTGCTGATCTTGCGGCACATCTATCCATGCCAGTCTCAAGCCGGCCTCGAATGCGGCTCTGGCCGCCGCCATTGCCGTGGGCAGGTGATCCAGGCTGGCGCGGCCTAGGCATGTCAGGGCATTGATCCGGCGAGGGATCACGGGAAGCAAAGCGGCGCACGTCTGGTCTAGGAGACCGGTGCTATTGGCAGCGAGGTTGGCGTGGATGCTCGATACCCAAAGCGCCGCCCGGTCGAGCATGAGCCATACGCTTTCAAGCGCGCTGGTGATCTGTTCGGCCGATGCACGACGGCATAGCTCCAGGAAGTCTGACCGCAGGCGTCCCGCTGCGGGGTCCGAATCAAACCAGTCAGCAGGGACGGTCGACCACCCGTGACCTGTTGCAGCCGTACCAAGGGGCGGTGCGAAGTCGGCACAGTTGTCCTTGCGTCCGGGAGTGTCGTTCGTAACCATGCCTCCAGCATCGGTGGCGAACCACCTTCACGTCACCAGCTTCGGCAATCTACCTTGTATCGATGGCGTGGAGACGTGGCCGATCGACGCGAGAGGATCCGTCCGGCAATTCGAAGACCGGCGTGGCTACTAGTTGCTACTTTACCGAGGACATCGTGGTCGGTATCGGCCTAGAGGATCTGTAATCCGCCAATCGTGAAGTACCACCCAAGCGCAGTAATGCACGATCTGCGCCCATATGCGCTGCGAGGGCCAACGAGCCTTGGCACCTCATACACGGCGATCATCTGGGCAAGGTCGGCTTCCGCGCCACGAGCCGCGCCGGCGATCTGGCCGAACGTCCGCAGCACCGAGCCGCAGGCCTTTTCGGTTTCAGCGCTCAGGGCTGTCAGGAACACCAAGGATCGGCGTCCCGATCCCGCGGGCCATCGGCCGGGACCGATGCCCCGCCCAGGGGGAGACGCCCCGTCCATCACGCCAGGCCGCTGACTGATTTCGGCCTTGACCGGAACCCGTCATAACCGTCGCCCGATCAGCGAAAACGCGCGAATGCAACTCGCTGGCACGGTCCGGCCCGGTCCGGCCTCCCCGTCTCGCCACGGCGGTGACCGCATCCGGTCATGACGGATACTCGCCGGATTCACCTCTGCACAGCACGTCAATAACTGCTGGCACCACGCGGGTTCCCCCGTAACTCGCGGATCGCAGGAGGTGAACACGATGAGCAGGATGGCCGTCCTGGCAGCAGCGGCATTCATCGTGGTGCCTCTTGTGCTGATGCTGCTGGCTGCTGGCGGCGAGTCCTCCCCCCTCGCCGCCAGCACAGCCGCAGCCCCCACCGCCCTCGCGCAAGACGACATCCCGCCGGACTACCTGGCCTGGTACCAGGCCGCCGCACAGACCTGCCCCGGCCTGCCGTGGCAGGTGCTGGCCGGCATCGGCACCGTCGAGTCAGGCAACGGCGAGTCCGCTGCTCCCGGCGTCCACGCAGGCGCGAACTTCGCTGGTGCCGAAGGCCCGATGCAGTTCGAGCCCGCCACGTTCACCGAGTACGCGGTGAACGCCGACCCGGGCCAGCCGCTGTCCCCGTACGACCCGCAAGACGCGATCTGGACCGCCGCCGCGATGCTGTGCGCCAATGGCGCCCGCGGCGGTACGACCGCTGGCATCCGGCAGGCGGTGTACGCGTACAACCACGCCACCTGGTACGTGAACGAGGTCCTGGCCTGGGCCGCGAAGTTTGCCCAGCCGGTCACGGCAAGCCCGGTCGCCGCGCAGGCGATCGCTTACGCCGAGCAGCAGATCGGCAAGCCGTACGTGTGGGGTGCGGACGGCCCGGACGCGTTCGACTGCTCGGGCCTGGTCTACGCCGCCTACGCCTCGGCCGGGGTGGCGATCGCCCGGACCACGTTCGGGTGGCGGCAGGACGGCCCCGTCGTCCCTCTCAGCGACCTCCAGCCCGGCGACCTGCTCTTTTATGCCGGCTCGGATGGCAGCGCCACGGACCCGGGCCACGTGGTCATGTACCTGGGCGCCGGCCAGGTCATCCAGGCCCCTGAGCAGGGCGAAGACGTGCAGACCGATCCCGTCGACCTGGCCGGGGTGATCGTCGCGACCCGTCCCGCCGCCCTCGCCACTACTGAAGGAGGAACACCGTGAAGATCCCGTCCATTACCCAGCTGCGCAGCGGCCCGCCGTCGGTCGACCTGATGACCGCCGCCGCGGTCCTGCGCATCGGCCGCACCAAGGCCTACGACCTGGCCAAGCGCGGCGAGTTCCCGGTCCGGGTCATCCGGATCGGCGACAGCTACCGCGTCCCGGTCGCCGCGCTGCTCACCCTGCTCGGCATCAGCGAGCACCCGCCCGCGGTGGCTGAGGTCAGGGCTCCTTCCAGCAGAACGGCCGTGTCATGACCGCCCCGCTCGCCCTCGTGTCTACTGGGCCGGCGGTCCTGCCGGTGAATGCCCCTGACCGGCGGGCCCTGCACATCTGGGGCGCGCACGGCGGCTCCGGCGCCACCACCCTCGCGGTCCTGCTCGACCCGGCCCGGGACATGGGCACCCTGTCCACCGACGCCGATTACCGGTACCCGCCGCCGTACTCAGCTACGAACCCGGTCCTGGTCACCTGCCGGTGCACCACCTGGTCCGCGATCAAGGCCCAGGCCGCCATCACCGCGCTCACCAGAGCAGGCGGCCAGGTCAAGGTGCTCGCCGTGGTCAGCGACGGGTGGCCAGAGCCCCCGATCGCGACCGCCTGGTTCCGGCTGCTGTCCGCCCAGGTCGGCGCCGTCGTCCGGATGCCGTTCCTGCCGCGGCTGCGGCTGTGCAACGACCCGGCCCTGCTCCCGCTGACCCGTGCCGCCCGCCAGGCACTGACCATGATCCGCTCACTCGCCGATGGAGGTGGACACGATGCTGCTGCTCCACGCGGTACTGACTGCGCATAGCCTATCCGGCCACGCCCACGCGCTGGCCGGCACACCGGCGCCCGGCTCCGGGGTCCCGGACCCGAACCCGGCACCCCCGCCGGGCCTGTCGGATGACGTGAACACGCTGCTGGGCTGGTGGAAGTGGATCGCGCTGACCGCCGGAGTGTTCGGCCTGACCGGCTGCGGCGCGATGATGGCGATCGGGCGCCGTTCCCGGTCCGCGATGGCGGCGGACGGCGCGACCGGCATCCCGTGGGTCCTGGCCGGGCTGACCCTGATCGTCCTGGCATCCGGCATCGTCGGAATCTTCATGTGAGCCCGCGATGACCACCACGACCAGGATCAGGATCTGCATCGCCGTCGCGGCGCTCGCCGTCCTCGCCGGCATCATCGCCACCGTCATGTCGCGCGGCGGCACGGCCAGCCCGGCGCCGCCGGGCCGGCCCCCGCAGGCGTCCTCGCCGCCGGCAGCCGCCGCTGGCATTCCGGTCACCCCGGTGACCGACGTGTCCGGGCTTCGGTGGGTGAACGACCAGGGCTACCTGCTGCCCGAGTCTGCCCAGGCCGGACCGGGCGTCACGAACGACGGGCTGGCGTCCAGGTTCGCGGACACGCCGCTGGGCGCGCTGGTCGCGATGATCAACATCGCGGCGCGGACCGCGTGGGAATTCGGCCCTTCGGTGTTCCAGCCGACCATCGATTACCACGTCACCGGCCCCGACGCCAGCGAGATGCTCTCGCTGGACCAGGACGCATACGGGAACGGCACCGGGCAGGCCGGCGGCCCGTACGCGCGGATCACCGGCTACCAGTGGGCTGGGTACACGCCATCGGACGCGACCGCTGACCTGGCCGAGGAAGGACCGGTCGACGGCGTGACCACCTACGCCGCCATCCAGATCCAGGCCCAGTGGATAAACGGGGACTGGCGGGTCGTCGCACCGCCCGGCGGGGACTGGGCAAACTCCGCGACCGAGATCGGGTCACTGAACGGCTACCTCACTTTCCCCGGACAGGAGGGCTGAACCATGGGCTGTCCCAGCTTCCTCTTCGTGGTGTGCATGGTGGCACCGCACATAGTGTCCGGCCTCGGCCACGCCGTCACCGGCGACTTCCTCGGCACGCTGGCTAGCGGCATCCAGGACGCCGTGTCGTGGATCTTCACCAACACGGCCACCCTCTGGCTGCGGATCCCGTCACCCGACCTCGCGAACGAGCCGGCGATCGCCGCGATGCGGCAGTGGCTGCTGCCGGTCACAGCGGCGGTCGCGGTCGGCGGCATGATCGCCGCCGGCGCCCGGATGGCCCTGACCCGCCGCGCGAACCCGCTGCTGGACGTGGGCACTGGCCTGGCCGCGATCGCCGCCGCGGCCACGCTGGGTGTCGCGGTGCCGGACCTGCTGCTGCGGGCCGGGGACGCGTGGACCGGCTGGGTGCTGAACGTCTCTGTCGGCGGCCAGTTCTCCAGCAGGCTCAGCGACATCCTGGCAGCAGGCGCCGTACCGGATGTGATCGTGATCATGTTCGGGATTCTCGCGCTGGTGATGGGCGCGCTGCAGGCGGCACTGCTGGTGTTCCGGCAGGCCGCGGTGATCATCCTCGCCGGTGTGCTGCCGCTTGCCGCGGCTGGCGCGACCGCGCCGCTGACCAGGGCCTGGATCCGCAAGATCGTCTCCTGGATGCTCGCGCTGATCATGTACAAGCCGGCCGCGGCGGCCGTGTACGCCGCCGCGTTCACGATGATCGGCAAGGGCGCGAACCTGCAGACGCTGCTGATGGGCTTCGTCATGCTGGCCCTGTCGCTGCTGGCCCTGCCGGTCCTGATGCGGTTCTTCACCTGGACCACCGGCGCCGTCTCCAGCGGCGGCGGTGGAGCGCTGCTCACCGGAGCAGCAGCCGGGATGGCGGCGACGGGCTCACTGCGCGGAGCCTCCGGCGGAGCAAGCAGCACATCGGCCAGCGAGCATGCCAGCTACCTCGCCGCCCAGCAGCAGCAACCCGCGGCGGACGGCGCGACCCCAGGCGCTGGTGAGGGGGCCGCACCCGGTGCCGGATCGGCCGGCGGAAACGGCCCCGGCGCAGGCGAGCACCAGGCCGGGGCGGACGCTGCCGGCGCAGCGGCCGGTACCGGCACTCCGGGCGGCGCGGCGTCCGGGTCCGGCAGCACTGGTTCGCCCGGTCATGCGGGCGCGGCTCCAGGCGGTGCGGCCGGCGCAGCTGAAGACACAGCCGGGGTGACGGCGGGAGCGGCGGGGCCAGCGAGCGCGGGTACCGCTGGCGGGCCGGCAGGTGCCGCCGCCGCAGGTGCAGCGACCGCCGCGACGGGCGGTATGGCGGGCGCGTTCACCACGGCGGCGCAGGCTGCGAAGGGCCTGGCTGACGGTGCACGCGATACCGCGGCCGAAGCGACCGGGGACGGTGAGCAGCGGTGAGCGCGCAGCACCAGCCGCGGACGTACGGCGGTTGGCGGCGCGGCCGGGGGATCGGCCTTTTCGGGCTGGGTACCACGGCGACGTTCCTGGTGCTCGGCGTGTTCATTGTCCTGCTGGTCACCGCCGCGATCTCGCCCGCCTTCTTGATCTGGCTGGCGCCGCCGGCGGTGGCCGGGTGCGGGATCGGGCTGGTCCGCCGCGACGGCACGCCGCTCGCGCAGACGGTGATACAGCGGGCTCGCTGGTGGTGGGCGGTCCGGCGCGGCTACACCAGGTACCGGTCCGAGGCGCTGGTCGCCAGCGCCGGGATGGTGCAGCTGCCCGGCGTGCTGGCCGGGCTCGAGCTGCTCTCAGCTGAGGACGGGTACGGCACCCGGTACGGGCTGGTCCGTGACCGGCACACCGGGTGCCTGACCGCGACGCTGCGGGTCGTGCCCGCCTCGACGTGGCTCGCTGACCGCGACGACGCGGACGGGTGGATCGCCGGGTGGGGCAGCTGGCTGGCCGCGCTCGGTCACGTCCCGATGGTGCGCTGGGTGAGCGTCACCGTGGACACCGCCCCCGATCCCGGCGCGAGCCTCGCAGACTCGGTCGCCGCGGGGATTGACCCGGCCGCGCCGCAACCCGCGCGGGACATCATGCTGGCGCTTGCCGCGACCGCCCCCGCGACCGCCGCCGACGTCGATACCCGGGTATCGGTCACGTTCGATCCCTCGGTCTCGCCCGCGAAGCCGGGCACAGCCGCGGACGCGGCCGCCGAGGTGGGCCGGGCGCTGCACGGGCTGCAGTCCCAGCTCGGCTCGTGCGGGGTCGCGGTCACCGGCCGGTGCCGCGCCGCCGACATCGCGGGGATCACGCGGGCCGCCTACGACCCCGCCTTGCGCGGCGAGGTCCGCCGTGTCCTGGCTAGCGCGTCCGCTGATGATCCGCGCCTGTCATGGAGCAGCGCCGGGCCGGGCGGGGCTGATGAGCTGTGGGACCGGTACCGGCATGACAGCGGTGTCTCGGTGAGCTGGGCGTGGCGGGAAGCACCGCGCCAGAACGTGCACGCGGACGTGCTGGCCCGGCTGACCGCGCCGGGCCCGTGGCCGAAGCGGGTCACGCTGCAGTACCGGCCGCTGCCCGCCAGCACTGCGACCCGGGTGCTGGAAAGCGAGGTGCGGGCGGCGGAATTCCGGCAGGAGTACGCGCGCCGCACCCACCGCGACGCCACCGCCCGCGACGCGTTCGACCATGCCCGTGCCCAGCACGCCGCGATGGAAGAAGCCCAGGGCGCCGGCGTGGCACTCATCTCCCTGTACGTGACGGTCACTGCACCGTCCGGTGACATGCTGCCGCACGCCATCGCCGCGACTGAAGCCGCCGCGGAATCCTCCAAGGTGCAGCTGCAGCGGCTGTACGGCAGCCAGTCCGCCGCGTTCACCGTGGGCCTGCCCTGCGGGATCTCGCTGCACGACCTGTCCCGCCGGAGCCTGCGGTGAACGGGCCGCTGGCCCCGTCATGGGGATGGCGGCGGCCCGGCGCGGGCCGGACCGCGCACATCACCCCGGGCACGGAGTACCAGGGCACCACGACACAGGTGTGCGGCCTGTACCCGTTCACCGCCGGGTCCGGTTCACCCGTCGCGGGGACACCAGTCGGCCGGCACCTGCTGTGGGGCGAGGTCGTCTGCCTGGACCCGCTCGCCTGGCTGCGTGCCGGGCTGGTCACCAACCCCGGCGTGTTCATCTGCGGCGAGCCCGGCATCGGCAAGTCGGTGCTGGGCAAGCGGCTCGCTGTCGGCGCGGTCGCCGCCGGCACCCGGGTCCTCATCCTGGGCGACACCAAACCCGACTACACCGTGCTGACCCGCTACCTGGGCGGGCAGGTGATCAGGATCGGCCGCGGCCTGGACACCCTCAACCCGCTCGACTCCGGCCCGCTCGGCACCGCCCTGCGCCACCTGAGCGGCGCCGACGCGGACGCCCTGCGCCGCGAGGTCCGCGCCCGGCGGCTCGCACTCCTGATGGCGCTGTGCACCCTGGTCCGCGGTGCCCGGCTGTCCAACGCCGAGGAAGTCGTGCTCGGCCGCGCCGTCGACCTCCTCGACGCCCGCGCCACCGCCGGCGGCGAACCGACAGTGCCCGACGTCCTGACCGTCGTCGCGCAGGGACCGGACATGCTCCGCTCCGCCGCCCGCGTGGCAACTGCGGCCGAGTACGAGACACGGACTGCGGAGCTGGTGTTCACCCTGGACCTGCTGTGCACCGGCAGCCTGGCCGGGGTCTTCGACGGGCCGACCAGCACCCCGATCGACCTGGACGCCCCCGTGGTCAGCGTCGACATCTCCGCGGTCAAGGCCATCGGCGACACGCTGCTGACCGCCGCGATGCTGTGCACCTGGAGCTACGCGTTCGGCACCGTTGACGCCGCGGCCGCGCTGGCCGACCTGGGGCTCGCCCCACGCCGCACCTGGATGGGCGTGATGGACGAGCTGTGGCGGGCGCTGCGCGGCGCACCCGGCCTGGTCGAGTACGCCGACAGCCTGACCCGGCTGAACCGAGCCAAGGGCATGAGCAGCGTGATGATCACTCACTCTCTCGCCGACCTGGACGCCCTGGCAACCGAGGAAGACCGCGCGAAGGCCCGCGGGTTCATCGACCGGTGCGCGATCAGGATCTGCGCCGGGCTCCCGCCGCGTGAGCTCGCCCGGCTCTGCGAGATCGCGCCGATGACCGGACCCGAGCAGCGGATGGTCGCGTCCTGGTCCGCGCCGGAAACCTACCAGCCAGGCGCCCGCCACCCCGGCCGCGGCCGCTACCTGATCAAGACCGGCGGACGGCTCGGCATCCCCGTCGAACTCACCCTCACCGCCGCCGAACGCGACCTGTACGACACAGACCAGGCGATCCGTGCCGTGCACCCAGCGACGCTGTCATGACCAGGGCGCTCGGGCCGAGGCCGTCGGCGACGCATGGCGCGGCCGGGCCGTGGGCGGTGCTGGCTGTCTGCTGGGGTGTCATCGCCGTCGGCGCTGTCGGCTGGGCCGGGGTGAAGACGGCCACTGTTATCAGCAGGGGCACCACAGCCCGTTTTGGCATGAGGTTCTTCGAGGATCTCCTGACCGGGCGGACCATCGAGGTCTGGCAGCACACCCCGGCTTTCGTCGTCGTCCTGTGTGTCGCCGCCGCGTACCTGCTGGCCAGCGCCGTCGCGGTGGCCGGGTGGAGGCTGGTCTCCCGGCGGTGGAGTGCTCCCGGTGACCCGGTCGCGGCGCTCGGGAGCAACCCGCAGATGACGGCATTGGGCCGGCCGGCTGTCACGCGGCACGCGGTCCGGCTGCGGCCCTCCCTGCGCAGCGTCCCCGCGCAGAACATCGCTGACGGCGACATCGGCCTGGCGCTCGGGACACTGACCCGGCCTGCCGGAGGCGGGCCTGCGCTGTACGCGTCGTGGGAGGACACTCTCGTCTCGGTCATGGCGCCCCGGTCGGGGAAGACCACCACGGCAGGAATCCCGTTCACCTTGTCCGCGCCCGGCGCCGTGATCGCCACGTCCAACAAGGCCGACGTGTGGGCGGCGACCGCCGCGATCCGTGCCGCTGACAACGGCAGGGTCTGGCTGTTCGACCCTAACAAGATCACCCGCCAGGCCCAGGCCTGGTGGTGGAATCCCCTGGCGGGGCTTAGCACCGTCGAGGACGCCGACCGGCTCGCCGGCCATTTCGTCCTCACCGTCGCCGACGACAAGAAACGCGACTTGTGGGGACCCGCGGCCCAGGACCTGCTCGCCGCGCTGTTCCTCGCCGCGGCCAGCTCGGGCGGATCCCTGGACGACGTCGGCCAGTGGCTCGCCGAGCCCGCGGTCCCCACTCCGATCGAGCTGCTGTCCAGTGCCGGGTTCGGTGCGATGGCGACCTCGCTGCGCGGCGCGCAGAACGGCGCGACGGAGACCCGCGACGGCATCTACCAGACCGCCCGCACCGCAGCCCGGTGCCTGTCCGACCCCGGCATCATGGCGTGGGTCACCCCGGAACCGCTCCCGTGTTTCAGCCCGGCCCGGTTCGCTGACAGCACCGGCACCTTGTACCTGCTGTCCAAATCCCGGTCCGCGGCCGCACCGCTGATCGCCGCGCTCACCGACACCGTGATGCGCGCGGCCGAGCTGCGCGCCGAGCAGATGGGCGGCCGGCTCGATCCGCCGCTGACCGTGATCCTGGACGAGGCAGCGAACATCTGCCGGATCGCGGACCTGCCCGACCTGTACAGCCACCTCGGCTCGCGCGGCATCACCCCGGTCACCATCCTGCAGTCTTACGAGCAGGGCGTCACCGTGTGGGGCGAGCACGGTATGGGCGCCCTCTGGGGCGCCGCGACCATCAAGGTCATCGGAGCCGGCATCGACTCCCCGCGGCTTACCCGCGACCTGGCCACCCTTACCGGCCAGCACGACGTACCGGTCCGATCAGTCAGCTACAGCGACGGGAAGGCATCGGAGTCGCTGTCGCTACGCCGGCAGGACATTCTCGAGCCCGCCGCGATCCGTGCGCTCCCGCCCGGCACCGCACTGCTGCTCGCCACCGGCATCAAGCCTGCTCTCATCACTCTCGCACCCTGGTACCGGGGACCGCGAGCGGCCGAGATCACAGCGTGCCGGGACGACGCCGAGAACAAGATCCGCCGTGCCGCCGTCACCTCAGCCCGCGAATGGCTGGACGCGGCATGAACGACAGCCCGCTGGTGCCAGAGCCCGCGTACTCCAGCGTGGAGGACTGGGTGGAGGAGTATTTCGTGCCCATGTTCCGGCGCACGCTCGGCGGAGAGTTCCGGTGGTGCGCCCAGTGGTGGCAGCACGCCGAAGCGATCAGCAGGCTCACCGCCCTGTGGCACGCCTGGGAGATCCACCGCCTGGACCCCGGAACCGGTATCAGCGCCTGGTACCGCGATCACCTCGACCACCACCTGCCTGTGCTTCTGGGCGCCCGGGGCCCCTTCTACCAGTGCAGTGAGGACACCCACCGCGAACCACACCAGGCAGTGACCCTGCCAGCCCCCGATGGCTGGTGGGCCGACGACGACACTGAGGAGGCGTGATCACCATGGTCGACCTCAACGACCCCATGTACGAGTTCCTCAGGGACGATCCCGTGTTCTTGATGGACCTGTTCAACGAGTACGACATCGGTCCTGAACCAACGCCCGGCCGCAGTGCGGTGCGGGTCGCCGCCAGCGATAGTCCCGACCGGTCCCATCCGGAGCCCTCGCCCAGGAGCAGGAGGCAAACGATGACGCGTGCACGTCTTGAAACAGACGATCTCGAAAGCATGGTGCTCACCGGCGCTGCCCAGAAAGAGCTCGGCATTGTCAGCGAGACGATTCGCTGCAACGGCGATTGCCTCAGCTTCCGGATGGACCCCGGCAACCTCTTCGAGCGGCGCGGCTACCTGTACGACAAGCAGGACGGCACCTGGGACCTCCGCATCGTCCAGCGGTACCTGCCACACGAGCTGATCGCGACTGCCGCGCGCGCGGATGCCAGGCCGGTCGCCGCGCTCCCCGCCGCCCTGCAGGACGCGGTGTCACTGGCCAGGGGCAGCAACGCATACTGCCCTCACTGGCTCGAGCGAAGCAGACCGCAGACCCCGCCCTGGCGGTTTGCCCGCCTGCTGCCTGATCCGGCCGCCGCCACGGCAGTTACCGAGGGAGTCGCGCGGCGGGCGCGCGAGACTCAGACCGTCCATTTCGTCTACGCCGGATCCGGCCTTCTCACGGCTGTCAACAGCGCGCCTGGCAGCGGACGGTTCTACTCAGTCACCCCAGACGGCAAATGGTCGCTCCACCACGGTGCTCGGACCCGTCCGCTCGCCGCCTCACCGGAACTGGGAACCGAGCCTGGGACAGCTCGCCGTCGTTCCGTGGTGGCACGGCAGGCCGCAGGCGTGCGGAGGTGACGAGATGGACGACGACCAGATCCCGATCGGCATCATCACCGAGGAACTGCTGCCTGATGACCTGCGAACCGAGCTGTGCATCGCCCGCATCACGATCGCCGACAATCACAAGCTGCTCAAGTTCCGGATCGACCCAGGCAGCGCGTTCGAGCGGCGAGCCTACCTCCGCGCTGTGGACGGTGCCCGGTTCCTGATCGGCCTCAGCGAACGCTACCTTCCTGACGACAAGCTCACCCATGTATGCGGCAGTGACGGTGTCCCGGCCGCTGACATTCCCGACCAGCTGTGCTGCCTGTCGGCCTGGGCGTATGCCTCCGACGCGGACCGCGATCACTGGCAGGACGCGTTCGCTCGCCGTGAACCCACCTGGACGAAATACCAGAAGCTCATCACCCAGGCGACGTTCATGGCTGAGACCCGGGCAGGCATGGAGCGAGTGACCCATTTCCTGGACGGCTCGCCCGGCCGGTATAGGTACGGCAACAACCCGCCAGGGCCGGAAACCGCATTCTTCTCCGTCACGCCGCTTGGCGACTGGGCACATCATGACGGCACCGCGACCTACCCGCTCGCCGCCGCGCCCGAAGCAACCACGATTGCCACGTTGCCAGGCCGGACCGCCACCAGGCTCGCCAGATCCGACTATGCCGCAGCAGAGCCCGTCGTTGTGCCGCTCATCCCGCGGAACCAGACAGCCAAGACCCAGGCAACGAGGAACCGGAGGCAGCGATGATCGACAGAGACCACCCCGACCCGTTTACGGAGGCAGGGGAAAGCGCCGCCCGTCAGGCCAAGCTGATCGCGATCCGCCTCGCCTCGGTAGGACGGGTCATGCTCCAGCATCAGGTCGCCGTGAAGCGGCTGAATGAAGAGCAGAACAAGCAGGCCAGGCGCGTAATGCAGGCCAAGCTGAACACCGAGCGCACCGCCGCCCGAGCCCGCTGGATGCCCGGTAATGACAGGACATGGCTGCGGGATGCCGGCCTGGTGGACGTGGCCGAGGTATGGGCGGCGGCGGTCCCGTTCGCTGACCGCAGCAGGAAGCTGTTCGAGAAGTCGGCGGAATCCGCGGTTCTGAACTGCGAGAGCCGGATGCGGGATCTGCATCCGTACGCCATGGCTCGCTACGACCGGCTCCGTGCCGACGGAATGGGACCGGTGGAGGCGATGTTCGAGGCGCTGCCGCTGTTCACCCGCCCGGCACATGCCTACGAGCGGACAGCGGTGACTAGGCCCGCGCTTGAGCCCGGCGACGGGCGCGGCCACGAGTGGGTCGCTGTCGTGCACGGGCCGACCCGCTTCGACATGGAAGACGGCCAGCAGCGCGAGCGCGGCGCGCGGATTCTCGACGGGATCCAGGGCCGGGCTGTCCGGGCCGGCGGAGTCCCGCTCGGCCTGGAGGAGCAGCGGCTGGCCCTTGAGGTGGCGACGAGCCTGACACCACGGCAGATCGCGGCGGCAGTCCGGACGACACCGGCTGCGCCGACGCCACGCAGGCCCTGGCAGCAGGACTTCCCGTTCCCTATCCGCGAAGTCGTCGCCATCGCGGCCGCGGCAAAGCAGCGCGGTCAGGACGCTCCGGTAAGCCAGCTCCGCCCGCACCAGCCCGAAGCGTCGCGTCCCCGGCGGTGAGCGGTGGCCGACGGCGTCGCAGGAGTCGAGCCGCTGGCCGCGCTCGCGGCGGCCGGTACTGCCGCGTTGCGCACCGGGGAGCAGTGGCGGAGCTTGCTGTTCCGGACCGAGCGGTTCGGACAGCTTGGGTTCACAAACACGATGCTGATCTGGGCGCAGTGCCCGGACGCGATCCTCGTCCATGACTACGCGACGTGGAAGCGGCTGGGCCGTCAGGTTATCCGCGGGGAGCAGGGCATCCGGATCCTCGGCGACAGCGGTCAGGTCACCACCGTGTTCGACCTGCTCCAGACGACCGGGAACCCACAGCCCGCTCTGATCAAGAGGGCGGAGAACGGCGAGAAGGCCGACGCGGACAGATGGCAGACGCTGGCCGGGCTTGCCAGGCTGAACCCGCTCAACCCCGATGCGGTCAGCGAGCTCATCGACAGGGAAGGCGAGACAGCCGCCGGGGCAGGCCTGGCACGCCGGGCTGCCGCGAAGCTGATCGGCGGCCATCCTCTGCCTGGGCTGGCCGGGCAGGTCGAAGGGGAGTCGGTAGCCTTCCTGATCGCGCTGCGGCTCGGGTTCGATACCTCCTTGTTCAGGTTCCCGTTCGTGACCAGCTGGGCGGGGTCAGATCCGCGCGCGCCCGCCGCCAGAACCGTTGCTGCCGCATGGGAACGGATCACCAGCGCTGCCGGACGAGCGTTCGCGGCCGGCGACGTCCCGGTTCCGTCGGTAACGCGGCCGGTCACGGGCCCTCGGCTGGCGGCGAAGGATTCCGTGGGGGCTCTGCCTGAGCCGACGGCATCGGCGGGGGAGGTGGTCCGGGCGCTGGAGGAAGCGCAGCAGTTCTTCATGTCGGTGGCCGTCGGCAGCTGGGTCCCCGGTTACCTGGCCGGACGCGGATTCGGCGCGGAGGTCCAGGCGCAGTGGGGTGCCGGGTACGCTCCGGCCGGCTGGGGATCGCTGACCGGTCACCTCAGAGGGCTCGGGTATAGCGACCAGCTGATCGAGGCAGCCGGACTCGCCCGGCGGTCAGCGCGGGGGACGCTGTACGACGTGTTCCGCGACCGGGCCATGTTCCCGGTGCGTTCCGTGAACGGGACGGTGGCGGGGTTCATGGGGCGCGCCGCGCCAGATGCCGGGGATGGCGTGCCGAAATACCTGAACAGCGCCGGGTCGGTGCTCTACCGGAAGGGTCGGATGCTGTTCGGGCTGAACGAGCAGCGTGACGCCCTCGCGACGGGAGCCCGGCCGGTTCTGGTCGAGGGACCGCTCGACGCGATCGCCGTCAGCCTCGCCGGAGGCGGACGGCATGCAGGGGTCGCGCCCTGCGGTACGGCGCTGACCGGCGACCAGGTGAAGCTGCTTGGCGGCGCTGCCGGAGCCGGCGAAGTCCTTGTCGTCTTCGATGGAGACCAGGCAGGAATCAAGGCGGCTGTCCGCGCGCACGATCTACTTCGGTCCGCGTTCCCGCAGCCGATGGCGGTGCGGCTCGCCGCCGGGGACGACCCGGCATCGGTGCTCCGCTCACGCGGACCCGAAGCGCTGGCCCGGCTGCTGGATGAAGAGGCGCACCCGCTCGCCGACGTCGTCACCGATGTGGCGGTGGCTGGGTATGAGCGGTGGCTGGGCACGATCGAGGGGAAATTCAACGCGCTGCAGGCGATCGCGCCGCTGATCGCGGCCATGCCAGCAGACGGCGTAGCCCGGCAGGTAGCACGGGTCGCCGGTGCGCTTCAGCTCACGCATGCCGAGGTAACTACGGCGGTGACGGATGCGGTCAGCGCTAGATGGTCCACCACACGAAGTACGTCACCTCCTCAGGCCGCTCAGGTGGCGGCGCGGCCGTCACGCCGTGCGAGCTGAAGAACGGCTGTGGTGGCACGCGCCTGGGCATCATGCACGCCATCAGCATTGCGACGAACCAGGTCACGCCGCTGACCAGGGTGAGGGCGTTGAGGAACACGATCGTGCCCATCCGGTCGGCCCGGCGGATCAGCGCGACGAGCGTGGGCAGGATCAGGACAATGCCCGCGACGGTGAACATAGCTAGCAGGTAATAGTCGTTACGACTCACTGGCTTGGACCCCCTTGCCTGTGACTTCCCGACCTCTCTGGCAGCGGGTTGATGACTGCCGTATAGAGGCATCGTCCCGCATTCGAATCCATGTTGCAAGCATGTTGTCGCTATGCGTAGTTTGTTCGTATTGATGGGATAAGGGCTGCTGGCTACGGTGCCGGGCCGTGCGGGCGACGCGAACGGGGCTGGCGCCGGTCGTGCCGTGGCCTGGGTGGCCGGGCGGACGATGGCAGTTTCGGGGAGTCCTGATGGGCGGTGGCTGAGGCGGTTGCATGGTGCAGTGGCGTCGGCTGGCGCGCAGCCTGGTGTGCGTCGTTGACCATACGGCACAGGCGGTTGGTGGCGGCGCGTGCTGCGGCGGCCTGGTGGGCACGACCCTGCATGCGCCGCAGCTCGGCGGCTGCGGCGGCCAGGCCGGCCAGGTTCGCGACCAGCGTGCCGAGATCCGCGCGTCCCGTGGTGCCGAGTACGTCGAGAAGACGTACCGCAGTCCGGAGCGCTTCCCCTGCGCGGGACGGGGGCGGCTGGCGGCGGTAGGCCTCACGGGCGGCGCGGTCGAAATCGGCGGCTACGGCTCGCAGGTACCAGCCGGCTTGGCCGTGCACAGTCCGAGCGGCGATCCAGAGCACGTCGGCGGTCACCTCGGCGATGTCGGCGGCCGCCTGCGGGTCGGCTTTGAACTGCTCAGCGCTTGCGGTGGTCAGCCGGACGATGTCGGCCCACAGGGCACGTCGTTCCGCCGGATCGGGCCGCCCAGGTATGCCGGTGCCGCCGCCGCTGTCCCACCTGCGGCGCAGCGCGGGCAGCGTGAGCTCGGCACCGAGCCGGCCGCCGCTATACCAGACCGGTTCACCGTCATCCCCGGTCTGGTCAGGGAACGCGAGAGCATAGCCGGTGACCTGGGCAGGGTCATGGCTACTGTACCGGTACCTGATCAGGACCCCAGCCTGCTCGAGGTGACCGAAGAACGTCGCGTCGCTGGTGGCGTGACCAGCAGCGGTCGCGGCGGCCTGACGCAGGAGGGCCCGAGCTGAGTGCCGGGACACGCTCTCCGCGACGCCAGGGCTGGTGCTCCGGGAACGTCCCCACCGGCGGCGCAACTGCGGGAGCGTCAGGTCCGGGGCGAGCTTGCCACCGCCGAACCAGACCGGCCCGCCTGCAGCGGTGCGCTGATCTCCCAGGGATACCGCGTAGCCGGTGATCCGGTCCGGTTCCTGCTCGCTGCGGCGTTCCCGGATCAGTGCTCCGGCGTTCCGCAGCCGGACGAAGAAGTCCTCCTCAGTGCTGGCCGTCGCGGCGGCCTCCTGGACCAGGCGGCGGAGCGTGATCCTGGGCGGCTCAGGCCTGGCCTTCCTCTGGGCCTGCTCGGTCTCGGCGCGGGTGGGGCGGACGGCTGCGGTGCGGTCAGCGGGAGCAGTCACGGTCAGGCCGGACTGTTCCTCGATCGACATGCACGCCTTGCGGGCGCGGAGGAAGTCGTTGTGGACGTTCGGCAGCATGGCGTCCTGGCGGGCGAGGGTCGCCGCGATGTGAATATGGTCAATTCCGCCCTTCGATAGGCCGTGCCGGACTGCTACCCAGCGGATGCCGTACGGATCGTCACGCGGGGCCAGGCCCATCTGGTGCATGAACTCGGTGGCGATCGCGTCCCACTCGGCATCGGTGAGCAGGCGGTCCGCGGGGGCGGCGCTCAGGACGCAGTGCCAGACCGTGCCGGGCTTGCCGCACCTGTCGATGGCATCCAGCGGTGCGTTCAGCAGACCGGTCAGGCGGCGGAAATCACGCTTGCCGTTGGCTTTTACGGGCGGTTCGAGGGCGGCGATGGGGTCACGCCAGCCGGCGACCAGGTGGGGATTCTCGTGCTCGTCGGACTTTCCCGGGCCGTACAGGTAATACAGCAGGCCGGCTACGAAGCGGCCTTTCATGATGCGGGCGATCACGGCAGACGCTGCCTGATCCCGAGCACGATCGACGCGTACTAGCCTGGCTAGAAAAGGCTAAACGCAAGGGAACGAAGGATGCTATAAGGCTGGCCGCTATGCCGACTATGAGCGCGAGGCCAATTCCTTGTATTATCAGCGTGCGACGTTTACTGGATCGTTCCTGTCTTTGCTTTCCATCACCAATTAGGAAGACTGAACCGCTCCCAGGTATGACGAGATACCTGACAATGCCGACTGATAGGGTAGCAGCGGCGCATCCAACTGCCACCGCAAGCCAATAAGAAGTCGACCACGTCGGTGGGTTTTTAGTAGAGACGGTAGGTTCCGCACTGTATATAACCTGCTGGCGCCATTGCTGAATTTGCTCCTGGAGCAGGGCGCCTATCTCTGCACTGAGGTCGTGCTCCGAAAGCGCGTTGACCGCCTGGGACAGCAGCGACTGAGTAGGTACAATAGCCGCTTTATCTTTCTCCAAGTATGCCGTATTGGCCATGTTTACTTTATTTGTTTGTGCCGCGTTGAAATTATTCGCGTAAGATATCTGGTGTTGCTGGAACGCGAGATACCCAACAAACAAAAAAATCAACGCTACGGCGTACAGAATATTCCGTCTTTGCGGGGTAACGCCTTTCATTCTATCCTGTATCAGCCCCCTGGCCTCGGTCGCCAGCAAGACGAGGCTAGCTCTATCCTCAGACTCTCCGTTGACGCCCACAACGTCATGAAAATCTACATTAAATTTCAGGCCGCCCGACCCGGCAGCGTGAAGCATGACAGACACTATCTTTGCCCCTGATCCATTTCTTTCTTTAAGCAAAACTTCCAAATCGTCCGTGTCGTATCCACCTAGAGCGCTTCCTCGGTAGACGTAATACTTTACGTCTTGACAGTGTCGTCGGACGATGGAATCTAGATCTCTGAAATCGTCCTCACTGACGATGAAATTCGTCAAGACTTCTTCATCGATTTGGCCGGCCATATCCTGTTCCTTAGTTGAGAATCATCTTGTTTAGCTAGCCTAACTCGCAGGCAGGTTGGGCGACAGCCGTATCGTCGCTGGGTTATGAACAGTACGTCGTACTCTTCGGTGTCTCCCACGTCTCGGCTCATCCCCGTTGACTTGGGCGGGCTTCGGTGTGCCTCGCAGGACTCGCGGGGCGTCTCGCCGGGTCTCGTTAGCAAATCCGTTAGCAGAACGGGCGGTCGACCTGTGCGAACGCACTCGACTTGTTAGCGCAATGCGCGCACCTCGCCCGGCTTGCCCTGGGCCGAGGCGAGGGGATGACCAAGGCTGCCAGCTTAGCCACCCAACAACCTCGACTAGGCGGAGGCGTCCATTCTGGAGCCCGAGGTCGCCGGAGGCATCCTCGGGCTCACAGTCGCCTCGGCCGCCGCGCCGCCATGACCGACGAGGTCGAGTGCATCGAAGAGGGCGGCACCGAGCCCACCATAGTCCCGCTCCGCCATCTTGCTGCGGCGCTGGACGCCGATGTCCGCCTCACCCCAGGGCACGATCTCGGCTCGGTCTGGTTCGAGTCCCACGCCGCCTGATACTTCCTCAGCCGTGCTCGACGCTCCGAGAGCTCATCATGGAGGTGACGCAGTGTTCTGAAGTACTCGACCGCGTTCGCAGTGTTGAACGGATAGCGCGTTGACCTTCGACAGCGCACAGCATGCACGCACCAAGCACGCACGGACTGCCTGGTCGGCAGCGCCACGGGTCGGTACGGCAAACACTGACATTATGATCTACCAGGGAAAACGCATCAATAAGGTACCGTCAGATATCGGCTGAAAGGAGCTGAAGCCGCACTGGAAATGCGGCAGCGTACCCCATCTCTCCCGATGGCCAAGCCGTCCGCAACGTCACGGCAACACGAGTGAGAACTACCTGTCGACCAACCCGGGGACTCTTCCACGGACAGGCCTTCGGCCCGTCGGCGCCATAGCGGCACTACGGCCCTGGTATCCATCTTGGCCAGGCTCTGGCTTCCCCGAGGATAAGTGCCGACGGCACCATAGCGAGGCCTGGGGCATCGGGTCATGGGCCCGTCCGCCCGCTCCCGGCGGTCACGTCTTCGGCGCAATGGCGGCATCAGCTCTGCTGGTCGAATGCTGGACCGCGTCCGCCAACTGAAGTCATCTGCACAGGTGATCTACGAGGAACTCCGCAACCGTGCTGAATGCTTTGATGTCATTGTCGCGGCTGGTGAAGGCGTGGCCTTCGTCGGCGAAGACCAGGTACGACACGTCGACCCCGCGCGACCGGAGCCGTGCGACGATCTGATCAGACTCGGCCTTAGGAACACGCGGGTCGTTAGCGCCCTGGATCACGAGCAGCGGCGCCGCGATCTGGTCGGCGTAGGTCACCGGCGAGCGCCGCCGTAGATCATCGGCGTCTGTGTCAGGATCGCCGAACATTTCCCGTACGGCGATGGCCCAGTCAGGTGGCATGGAACGGGCGAGGCTCTCCAGGTTCGCCGGCCCGCAGACGGATACTCCAGCGGCCCAGAGATCGGGCAGCCGGGACAGGCATGACAGGGTGGCGAACCCGCCATAGCTGCCGCCGAAGACCGCGACTCGTGCCGGGTCGACCCAGTTCAGTGACTGGGTGTAGGCCGCGGCGGCGGCGAAGTCTTCGAGGTCGATGCCGCCCCAGTCGCGGTAGATGCGGGTCTGCCAGGCGCGGCCGTAGCCGCTGGAGCCGCGTACGTTGGGGGCGAGGATCGCGATGCCGCTGGCGAGCAGGCATTGCTGCAGGGCGTTGTACAGCGGGCGGGACTGGTCCTCAGGCCCGCCGTGGATGTACACCGCGGCCGGGTGCGGGCCAGGGCCCGGCGGGCGGTACACCAGCATGGGAATCGGCGTCCCGTCGCCGGACGGGAAATAACAGGACTCGGGAGTGACGGGCTGGACATTGCGCAGAACTGGCGGCCTGGCGTCGGTCAGGTACCGGACCGGGGTCGCGGCAGCCAGGTCGGCGACGGCGACCGCTGGCGGCTGCGCGGGGGAGTCAAGCTGGAAGGCGAGGACTGATCCGTCGGCCGAGATGTCCATGGCCCTGATCACTCCGCCCGGGCTGGGCAGGTCGTTCATGGGCTTGCCGTCCTGGCGGCCGTGGAGGACTGACCAGCCGTCCTCGTTGACTGACCAGATGACCGTCCGGCCATCAGCGGACACCGTTACGTCCTCGACCTCCCATGCCGGGTCGTCCACTATGGCCAGCGACCGGTCCGCCCGCGAGTAGAACGCGAGCCCGACGTGGTCTCCGCTGGAGTTGGCGCGGACGTAGAACCCGCTCGAGTCCGCGCTCCACGGTGCTGGATACGCGTACTCGACGGACATATGGTCGGCGAGGTACTCCAGGCTGGGCGGGTCCTGCAGCGAGCCGGTGCAGCACGTGATGTCGGTGTTGGATACCAGGACGCCGGCGACGATGCTCTGCCCGTCGGGTGCGAAGCCGAGCGGGAACACGTTACCGCCGTCCCGCCCGGGAAACCTGATCGCGGGACCGCCGGACAGGTCGTAGACGATCAGGTCGGGCACGGCTGGGTCCCGGTCGTTGCCGCCGCACAGCAGGTACCGGCCGGATGGGTCGAACGGCGTCTTCTCGGCGAGCATGAACTGGCGGCCGTCGGTGGCAGAGAGCCGCACCGCGTCACCGCCGCTGGCCGGGATCACGTACACCTGTGTCTGCTCGTCACCGGCACTGTCCGCGGTGAAGGCGACCTGCTGGCCGTCCGGGGACCAGGCGACATCGCGGACCGCCTGGTCGGTGAAGAACGTCAGCTGACTCGGCTCACCCTCGGCGAGCGGCCGGATCCACAGGTTGAACTGCCCCGACTCATCGCTCGAGTACGCGACCTGGGTCCCGTCAGCCGAGAGGGAGATGACGCGCTGGAGGCGCTGGGGGGCGAGGAACTCGCGGTAGTCAGGCATTGCGCACCTCGCTGGCTGCATAGTCTCCTGCAGTGCTCGTTAGCCATCCTCGGCTCGCGACCGTATACCCGAGCTGGAACCGGCTGGTGTTTCCCAGTCCGAGTTTGCGCTGGACGACTTCGACCTGGCGGCTGACCGTCTTGGTGCTGCAGCTCAGGTGGCTGGCGACGGTCTCATCCGAGCTCCCGGTGGCCAGATCCTGGAGAATCACCCGCTCCCGGTCCGTGAGAGGTCCGCCGTCCGGCACCGACCCGAAGGGCGTGCTCTGCAACCACAGCAGCTCGAACAGCACCTTCGCGGCCCTCGTGATCGGCGGGGCCATGATCAGCAGCGCCCCGGTGGTCCCGGTCGTGGTCAGCGGCATCAGCACGGCGCTCTCGTCGACCAGCTTCATCTTCATCGGTACCTCCCGTGCCACGCGGGGCTCCTCGCCGTTCCGGATGCATGCACCGATCCACTCGCGTGCGTTCGGGTGCTCGGCAAACCTCACGTCGTAGATGGCCCGCATCCTCAGCCGGCCGCAGAGCTCGGCCGGACCCGTGACCGGGAAGTCATTCGTAATCGGCATTTCGGTATCCGCGGTTTCCAGCGTCATATAGTCGCGGCGTGCCCCGTTGATCAGGTCCATCGACACCCGCGTGATCTCGTCCGTCTCCGTGAGCACCCTGACGAGGTGGGCGGGGACCTGGTCCGTGGACATCGTCGGCACCGCCTGCGCAGCGACCAGGCGGTGGTACCCGTCGTAGACAAGCTTGTGCTGGTGGGCCAGCTTGGCCTGCCAGACACCCAGAACGCCCATTAGCGCCAGATCAGGAGACACGGCACGGTAGGAGGGAGGTGACGACGCCGTGTGCGGGACTATGTGCGCCATCCCCCATTTGCCCAGTTCCTCCACAAGCTGCGGGTCGCCGAGAAAATCTGCGGCCTCCTCTTTGGGGAGGCGACCAGCCGCGACCAGTTTCGTATACGCGGCAATCACCTCGTCAGGCACGAGACCCTCGAAGTGCTCCGCCGGACATCCCAGCTTCTCCTGCTTCTTCACGCTCAAGTCCGCTCCTCCCGCCGCAACGACTCTCATCACTAATATCACTGTCCCGGTAACCCTAAGTCGCCAAGGTGAGTAGGTGAGCGCGGTTTCGCTCCGGGGGGATGGCCAGAACCGGTCACTGACCACTTCACGCCCCATCAATCCCGTTAGGTCACGCCTCGTCGCTGGTAAGTAACCGGGCAACACAGTCGGGTCGAGTGGAAGGAAGTGAGTGACGTGATGAAGACAGCGAAACCAGCCGCCCCAGCATCGCCGCTGCGTGAACGGTGCCCGGTCCTGACCCAGGTGCCGGTCGGGTTCATTGCCCTGATCACCGCACTGATCATGATCGCCGTCATGGTCCTCGCGCTCGGGATGGCAGCGCACGGGTTCCATCCAATGCACCTAGCGGCGACGGGCATTGCCTGGGCAAACATGTAGCCGCACCACGCGTTCGAGCGGGCAGCACGCCCGGGACTCCTGTCAACCACGGCTGTGGATAAAGCGTCTGGGCAAGGGCGCTATCCACAGCCGGGAGCTTTCAGTGGCCCGGGACCCGGCCGCAATGGCAAGCTCACCCGGTACGCAACCTGAACCGCGCCGATCCGATGGGGACACCACCATCGATGCCTAGAGCGGAGTGATGCCCGTGGAAGCCATCATCGCCATCCAGGACCGCCTGGACACCACCCACGACCTAGCAGCCGTGTACCAGGCCGGATGGGACGCGTTCGAGCTGATTCAGGATGTCGCCGCCCGGTGCGCCGAGCCGGGATCCAGTTCGTTCGCGACATGGATGACCGTTATGGGGCCAGCCTGCGCGGGCCGGGACGCACTCGGTATCGCACCGTCGCTGCCGCAAGCTCACGGGCACCCCGCAATCCTCGAATCCATCGAGGCAGCCACCGAGGACGATCTCGCCGACGAGCTGGCAACGCTCGCAGCGGCGCTCGGGAGCCGGCTACTGAGAGCTGCGCAATCGGCTGCCGACCCCGCAGACAGGCGAGCGTGCCAGCTGGCCGCGGACGCTGCCGAGGAGATCCGGGAGCTGCTCGTCAGGGGCGACTAGACATGGAAAGGATCACTCTCGGCCAGCTCCTCGACTTGGCGGACAGCCATATGGAGGAAGCCGAGAGTGCACGGAGGGCCGGCACTAACCGCCAAGGGGTAGTACGCGAACTCGGCCGGGTCCTCTCGGCGATCACCCGCTGTCTCACGTGGCCGGCTGGCGACGCCCAGGTCGAGGTGATCGCCGGGACCCTAGGCAGCCGGGCGGATCGTGCTAAGGCTGGTTTGCAGGAGGCACTGCGCCAAGCGGGCGCCCGCATCGATGCGGTGCGCGCCGATCTAGGCGGCCCGGCGGAGCGTTCAGATCCCGTTGCCGGTCATCTGGCTGCCGCTGCCGACGCCCTCAATGCGGGCTGCGACCTCATAGGAACGCACTACGGGACTCGCCTCGGCAATGCGGATGAAACGCCCTCGAACTGGGCGCGCTTGATCGCCTCCGAGCCGGTCACGGCAGCCCTGCGGGCAGAGATGGCCCGCCGGGCAGTCAGATGCCGGGTATGGGTGGACTGGCTGGCCTCGCAGGCGCCCGACTACGCGCGGACCGAGCTCGACGCTGCACGGCGCTGGCTCACGGCCGCCGACTCCCTCATGCCGCCGGGCGGCGAAGCGCTTACCGAGGTGGCGATAGGGGAGCATCTCCTGCGCGACGTGCCGCTCGCCGCTCCGCCTGACCGCCGGATCCCCACTGGCAGCGAATCACCGGCCGAGCTCTGCACGGGAATCACGATCAGCGCGGACCGCCTCCGGGTGATCACGTCTGCGGTCTCCAGCCAGGACTGTTCCGTCACGAGCGCCACCGGTCCTTCCTGGTCTCATGCGGCGCGGGCGGCTGCCATCGTGTCCGACCTCGCAGCCCGGGAACTAAGCATGCTCGCCGGCCGGGAAGCGTCCCTTGACCGGCTGGGCGTGAATGGTCTCCGCCTCCGGGATGCCGTGAACGCCTTCGCCCAGTCATGCGCAGCCTGGCAGCTGGCTTCCCAGCTGTGGCGGCACGTCACTACCGGCCTGGAGCGTCCTGCCTCCGCGACGACAGCGGACCTGGATGACCTGGTTCTGCGGATGGGCCGGCTGGCGTCCGGTAACCCGCGATGGACGCCAGCAAGAAGGGACCGGGCTCCTGGACCCAGCCCGGTCGGGCTCCGCCCGGATGAGCTGGCCGCGGTGCTTGCCGCTGTGCATCATGCAGCGGATGCCCTGGCCTGGATGGCTTCCGCGGACCTGGCGATGATCACCGCGTTCGGTGACCGCGGTTACCTGTACATGCCGAACAGGGTCCTGGAGAGACCGGACGCGAGCATCAGCGCCTATGTCAGGCTGCCCGAGGACCGCCTGGTGATGCTCCAGGATGCCTACCTCACCGTCGCGAACGCCTCTCACCACGCGGTAAGGGAACTCGATGACCTGGCGATAGCGGTCAATGCCCCGAGCAGGACCCTCGGGTACGCGCGGAGACTGCTGGGTGCTGGCAGCAGCGCGCCCGCAGACGGCGCGAGGGGTGAGCTGGACGCGGATGCGATCGCTGTGCGCCTCATGCGGTTCACCCGTCCCAGCACGGGCGGCGGGCGGGCTCGCGGCTCCGAGCTGGACACCCTGGCCGTCATCAGGGCCTACCGGGACGAGCGCCAGACCCTGGACCAGTGCGCTGCCCGGTTCGGGGTCGGTCCGCGGACCATCTCCGCGATCCTCCAAGAGCACGGAGTCCCGCGCCGCCGCTCAACCGCGGGCAGCTCGCCCAGGCCCGTGGCGCCAGATGCCGCGCCGCCCGCAGCCCCGGGCTCCCCGGCAAAGCCGGAACGCGGATTCATGGAACGCCGGCTCCTGAACGCCGGAATCGCCGACAGCAACCTGCTCGCCCGCGCCGCCGCCTTCGACAAGGCAGCTGACAGCTTCCTCGCCGAAGCGGTCATAACCACAAACGTCCTTGAACCTCAGACCAGCCAGGAGCGCAAGCCGCGCGATCCGGCTGCCGCCGCACCGGCGCTCGCTGCCAAGGACAGTCCCCAGAAACTACGCGCAAGTGCACCTGCGGCTCCCTCCCACCAGGGAGATCCTGCACAAAGGCAATCCCTGGCCCCGGCCGGACGGAAGCCAGCGAGGGCGCCGGGTAGAGCCCGCAGGACCTCGTGAGGCGGTTCAATAACCCGAGCCCAAAGCCGGAAACGGCAGCCGGGAAATATCTTTCCCCAGCCGCTCGTGCCGCCGCGTGACGTCGGCTTTTGCCGACAAGCTGCCGACAAGGACGCCCAGAAGCTAGGCTGGGTAGCACTCGGTATAGCTGCTGACCTGCAAGGTTTGGGTGGAGCTAAGGGGATTTGAACCCCTGACCCCCTCGATGCGAACGAGGTGCGCTACCGGACTGCGCTATAGCCCCTGGAACCTAGGCCAGCCTAGCAAACTTTGGGCGATGCCCGTGCGCCGCCACCATCTCACTGTGACGTCGATCTCGCCGAACGCTTGACCCTCACTCAGCTAGCGCAGAAGAATCGGCTCCATTCTACAGAAAGGCCTGTCTTCCCATGCTCAAGAACAGAGCCCCTCGCCTCCTGCTCGTCACCGGCACCCTGGCGGCGGCCGTGGTGGCCGTGACGTTCGCTGGCGTCACTGTGTCCAAGGCCAGCGCCGGGCAGACGCTGCCGGTCCTCAACCCGCCGGGCATGCACATGTCCGCCGAGATCCCGGCGACCGCCACTGCGACCCCGACCGGGGCACCGGATTGCAACTATCACTATCAGATCCCCGCTGACCGGTTCAAGGGGGTCCCGGTGTTCAACGCCACCGAGGCCGCGCAGCCGTACATCGTGAACTTCGTTACCAGCCAGGGCACGATCACCGTGAAGATGAACACCAGCGCGGCGCCGTGCACCACATACTCGTTCCGGTTCCTGGCCAGCCAGGGCTACTTCAACGGGACGCACTGCCACCGGCTGACCGTCCAGGGAATCTACGTGCTGCAGTGCGGCGACCCGACCGGTACCGGATCCGGCGGTCCCGGGTATGCGTTCAACGACGAGAACCTCACGGGTGCCACGTACCCGGCGGGCACGGTGGCGATGGCCAACGCCGGGCCGGACACGAACGGCAGCCAGTTCTTCTTCGTCTGGAAGGACACCCCGCTCTCGCCCGACTACACGCCGTTCGGCACCGTCATCGGCGGCATGAACGTGCTGCAGCGGATCGCCGCGGCCGGCGATGACCAGCAGAACGGCCCTGGCGACGGCTACCCGAACCTGTACACCCAGTTCTCCTCAGTCCAGATCGTCCCGCAGGGCGGCCAGCCCTGGGGCCAGACAGCCAAGAAGTAACCCTCTCGCCCCGGCACGCCAGCCATGCCTGGCGTGCCTCCCGAGTCGATTTCCTGAGACGCGAGTTCCAGTCCTGGGTGTCAGGAAAATCGACTCGGGAAGGGGATGCCCTTCCCGTCTTGTCCAGCAGGCGGAGGGCGCCGACTGGACTAACGCGGAATTTCAGGGTTGCGCGGTGCTTTAGGGTACGAAAACATAGCCCAAAATTCCGCGTAGCACTGATCTTCCGCGTTAATTCCCGCCTGACCGACGCGGGTGTTACGTGAAGTGCGAAAGCTGACCAGAGTGCCTCAGGAGCAGGGCAAGCCGCCCCCCACGAGCAAGCCGCCCCCCACGAGCAAGCCGCCGACAACTACCTGCGGCCGACAGGCCGACAAAGCCACCGTGCGCTTAGTCCCCGACGGCGCGGAGCTTGGCGTCGGCGTACTGGTCGAAGAACTCCTCGGTGACCCGTGCCGTGATGTCGATGACCTCGGCGTCGGGAACGGGTACCGGCTCTGGAGCGGGAACCCGGGGAGCCGCAGGAGCCGCGCCAGCGGCCACACCCGCAGGAGCATGGACCGTCCGCTGCGCAGGAACGGTACGCTTCTCCGCGTCAGCACGGGATGCCTCGCGCAGCAGCAGCAGGTAGCCCAGCAGCATGACCGAGGGCGGCAGCACCACCCACCACGCGGCCAGTTGCATGACGGCGAGTATGCCGGACCCGATTGCGAGTAGCACCAGCATGCCGAGCAGCCGCCTGCGGGCGGCGACGACCCGGGCGCTCCTGGCGCCGCGCTGCACCGGTCTGTCCTCCCGTACCGGTCTCGGCTCGGGTGACGTGACGGGCGGTGCCTCGGCAACCGTGTCGGCCACGGTTTCGTCGATCAGCTCGGTAACCACCGGGGTCTCCTCAGCGCTGGATTCACGCCGGAGCCAGCGGGGAATGAGCACGCCCGCCCAGATCACGACGATGGCGCCGTACAGTATGGCGCTGCTCAATGCTCCTCCCCTCGGGACAAATCGCGACCGATGAGCCGATGGGCATGGCTATCTTGTCAACCTGAGCCCACGTGACGCACCGTAATAGAGGAACCGCCACGAACAGAAGCACCGCGCCCGGTGTGTCGCGAGGTAACAAAAGATTCAGCCGGCGTTTGACCTTGACGCGCCCAGAATCGATCGCCACCTGGGCAGCAGCCCGTGCGGTACTTCCTCCGCGGTCAGGGCATAGCAGACGTGATCGCGCCAGGCTCCGTTGATGTGCAGCTGCCGGACGCGGATGCCTTCCTCGCGGAAGCCGAGCTTCTCCACGACCCGCCGGGACGCGTGGTTTTCCGGCCGGATCGAGGCCTCGAGCCGGTGCAGTCCGATGACGCCGAAGCAGTGGTCGACGGCCATGGCCAGCGCGGTCGGGATGATGCTGCGTCCGGCGAATGCCTCGTCGATCCAGTAGCCGACCTGGCCGGATCGGGCCGATCCCCAGGTGATCGAGCCGACGGTCAGCTGCCCGGCGAACTCGCCGTCGTAGGTCACCACCCAGGGCACCGCCTGGCCCTGCCTGGCTTCGCGGCGCATGGCACGTACCATCGCGACATAAGGGCCGAGCGAGGACCGGAACAGCGGGGTTTCCGGGTTGGTGGGTTCCCAGGGACGCAGCCATGGTGCGTTCCGTACCCGGGTCTCCCGCCAGATGCGGGCGTCGCTCACCTTCACCGGGCGCAAACTTACCGGCGCGTCGAGCAGCCGGGGTTCGGTGAGGGTGACCGGCCAGCCGCGCATTTGTCCCACAGCTCAATCATTCCTCATTGCCGCTAGCACTCGCGCGGTCATGATCGCCGCCGTGTACTTGCGAGACCGCGTGTGGTAGCAGCGGCCCCAGTAGCTCCATCCCGTCCCGCACGCCGCCGGTAGATCCGGGCAGGTTGACGATCAGCGTGCGTCCGGCCAGCCCCGCGATGCCTCGAGACAGCAGCGCGGTCGGCACTCCGGCCGCGATTCCCGCGGCCCGCAACGCCTCGCCGATGCCGGGGATCTCCCTGTCGAGTACCCGCCGGGTCATCTCCGGGGTCTGGTCGCCGGGTGTCAGCCCGGTTCCGCCGGTGGTCACCACCACGTCGTACCCGGCCGCGACCGAATCACGCAGCGCGGCCTCGACGGACTCGCCGTCGGGAATGACCAGCGGCCCGTCCACCGAGCAGCCGGCTTCGCGCAGGGCGTCAACGAGCACGGGTCCTGACTTATCCTCATAAATCCCGGCGGCGGCACGATTCGATACGGTAACCGCCAGCGCCCGGATCAGTCCCGTGTCCATCGCCCCGTTTTCCCGCCTTCTTTCCAGTCGACCCGGACACCGGTGATAACCGCGCCCGGATCAATGGCCTTGACCATATCGATGAGCGCCAGCGCGGCGACCGATACCGCGGTGAGCGCCTCCATCTCGACCCCGGTCCGGTCCGCTGTCCGCGCCACCACGATGATGTCCACGCCGTCGTCGGCGACCGTAAGGTCAACGGTGACCCCGTGCAGCCCGATCGGATGGCACAGCGGGATCAGGTCTGGTGTCCGCTTGGCGCCCATGATCCCGGCGATCCGCGCCACCGCGAGTGCGTCACCCTTCGGGACCGTCCCGTCCCGCAGGGCCGCGACCGCCGCCTCAGAGAGCAGAACGCGCCCGCTGGCGCTCGCCGACCGGGCCGTCACGTCCTTGCCGGAGACGTCGACCATCCGTGCATTGCCGGCGGCATCAACGTGCGTGAGAGCCATAAAGACAGCCTACGGCAGCACGAGCACGTCGGCAGGTTCACCGGCCTGCATCTGCACCACCCACTCGGGCACCGTGATCAGCGCGTTCGCCCGGCCGAGGGTGGCGATCTGGTGCGAACCCTGTCCGGTCAGCGGCGTGATCCGGTCGCCGGTCAGCACGGCGCGCAGGTACGACCGCCGCCCAGGCGGTGACCGCAGCGGCGCGGTCAGCTCGGCCCTGACGGTAGCGAGCCCGAGCCCGGCGTCGTCCTGCAGCGCTCCGAGGGCGGGCCGGACGAAAACCTGGAAGGAAACGTACGCGCTGACCGGGTTGCCTGGCAATGTGATGATCGGGATGCTGTCCTCGCCGATGGTCCCGAATCCCTGCGGCATGCCCGGCTGCATGGCGACCTTGCGGAACGTCATGGTCCCGAGCTGCTGCAGCGCGGACTTGACCACGTCGTGCTCGCCGCCCATGCTGACCCCGCCCGTGGTTACGAGCAGGTCGGCGCGGACCAGCTGGTCCTCGATGGTCCGCAGCACCTCGTCGGCGTTGTCGGAGATGCCGGCCTGCCGGTAGGCGATACAGCCAGCTTCCCGGGCCGCGGCCGCGATCATGAAGCTGTTGGAGTCCCAGATCCGGCCAGGCACCAGCGGCGTACCCGGTTCGGCGAGCTCGTCGCCGGTGGACAGCACAACGACCCGGGGTCGCGGCCGGACCTCGATGCTGCCGTGCCCGGCCGCCGCGATCGCCGCGATGTGCATCGGCTTGAGCCGCGTGCCGCGGGGGACGAGCACCTCGCCGGCCTGGGCGTCCCCGCCGGCCAGCCGGATCGCGTGCCCCGCATCGGCGTTCGCGGTGATGGTGACCCTGGCCGTGCCCCCGTCGGTCCACTCGACGGGGATGACGAGCTCGGCGGCGTGCGGGAGCATGGCGCCGGTCATGATCCGGATGGCGCTGCCCTGGGCGAGCGCATAGGCCCCGGTGTCACCGGCCGCGATCTCGCCGACGACGGGCAGCGTGACCGGGTTCTGCTCGGACGCGCCGGCGACGTCCTCGGCGTGCACCGCGTAGCCATCCATCGCCGAGTTGTCGAACGACGGCAGCGCTTGCGCCGCGATGACATCCTCGGCGAGGACGAGGCCTTCGGCTTCGGAGAGCCCGAGCCGGGTGGGCTGCAGCGTCACGATCGTGGCGAGAATGTCCGCGAGGTGCGTCTCGACCGAGGCCAGCGCGCCATTGCCCGGCGGGGTGGTGGCGCTGGTGTCGGTATTGGTCACGGGAGGGTGTCCAGGTACTTGCGCAGCCAAGGGACAATCTCCTGAGCTAGGTCGGAGCGCTCGCAGGCGAACTGAACCAGCGTGCGCAGGTAGTCGATCTTGTTCCCCGTGTCATAGCGGCGGCCGCGGAACAGCAGGCCGTGCACCCCGCCGCCGTCGGCCGGGGTCATCTTGGCGAGGGTCTTGAGCGCGTCGGTCAGCTGGATTTCTCCGCCTCGCCCGGGCGGCGTGTTCCGGAGCACCTCGAAGACCGCCGGGTCGCACACGTAGCGGCCGATGACGATCCACCGGCTCGGCGCCGACCCTGGTACCGGCTTCTCCACCAGGTCGGTGACCCGGACAACATCGTCCTGGCCGGTCGGCGTGATCGCCGCGCATCCATAGAGCGCGACCTGCTCGGGGTCTACTTCCATCAGCGCGACGACGCTGCCGCCGTACCGCTGGCGAACCTTGATCATCGCGGTCAGCAGCGGATCGCGGGCGTCGATGAGGTCGTCGCCGAGCAGCACCGCGAAAGGCTCGTTGCCGACGTGCTGAGCGGCACACAGCACCGCGTGCCCCAGGCCCTTCGGGTCGCCCTGGCGGACGTAATGCACGTGGGCAAGTTCGCTTGACTCGCGGACCTGGGCGAGGCGCTCGGCTTCGTCCCTGGCTTCCAGCGCTTCCTCAAGCTCGTAGTTCCGGTCGAAGTGGTCCTCGATGGACCGCTTGCTGCGGCCGGTGATGAGCAGCACGTCGTGCAGGCCGGCCGACACGGCCTCCTCGACGACATACTGGATGGCCGGCTTGTCGACGACAGGCAGCATTTCCTTGGGCGTCGCCTTGGTCGCTGGCAGGAACCGGGTGCCCAGCCCGGCGGCGGGGATGACGGCTTTAGTCACAGTGTTAGTGCTGGCAGATTCAGCCATGGCAAGAACAGTAGCGGTCGTGCTCGGCCATTCTCTTCCGGGATCCGGTCCCGGGAGAGATACCGTGGCGTCGTGGAGAAGACTGAGCTTCGCACCCGGCTCCGCGCTGCCCGCGCGGCCCTGTCCGCCGAGCAGCGCGCGGACGCGGCCCGCGCCCTGCGCGACACCGTCCTGGACCTGCCGCAAGTCCAGATGGCGGGAACAATCGCCGCTTACCACTCAGTGGGCAACGAGCCGGGCACGCATAGTCTCCTCTACGCCCTGTGGAAACGCGGCACCTATGTCCTCCTGCCCATCCTGCTGGAAGACGGCGACCTGGACTGGGCGTCCTTCGAAGGCCCGGATTCGCTGATCCCCGGTCCGCGGTTTCCCACCGGGGGGAGCCGTCCCCCCGGACCCCCGCGGCTCATGGAGCCAGGGGAGCCTCCGCGCGGCCCCGCCGCGGTAGCCCGCGCCGACGTAGTCCTAGTCCCCGCCCTCGCCGTCGACCGCGCCGGGAACCGCCTGGGCCGCGGTGGCGGCAGCTACGACCGAGCCCTGGCCCGCGTATCCCCCCAGATCCCCACAATCGCCCTCCTCTACGACGGCGAGCTCCTGGAAGAGCTCCCCGCGTCCCCCCACGACCGTCCCGTAAGCCACGCCGCCCGCCCCACCACCGGCATAATCGCACTTCCACCCTCCTGAACGTGCCAATGGCGCCAACGGGTCGGCTGAGTAGGGCCAGCAGGCTCACCGAGCGAGCCCGTTGGCGCCATTGGCACGCTGGCATGGGCGGTGGGGGCGGTCTGGGGATGCGGAATCCCCGGGGGCCTTCGGCGGTTGGGTATGCTTAGCAGTCGGGTATTGCGAGTGCTAATCTGATCAACCGAAGTTGTGCCCGCGCCGGCTTGTGGCCTGCGTGAAGGAGGGTCTGTGCCCACGTATCAGTACAGCTGCACCGAGTGCGGCGAGCAGGTTGAGGCGTTGCAGAAGTTCAGCGATGCGCCGCTCACCGTGTGCGAAGCCTGCGGTGGCAAGCTGCGTAAGGTGTTCTCCCCGGTTGGGATCGTGTTCAAGGGGTCGGGTTTTTACCGGACGGACAGCCGTAACGGCTCCTCGGCGGCGACTGCGGCGAAGGCGAAGGACGGCAACGGCTCCTCGGCTGGCAGCGACTCGTCGGCGAGTACGTCGACGGAGAAAACGGAGAAGAAGTCGGACTCCGTGAGCTCCTCGTCGTCATCATCATCATCTGATTCCTCTAGTTCCTCGTCCACTTCTAAGTCCAGTAAGTCCAGCGAAAAGGTTGCCTTAGCGTTATGCCGGATATGGCCACTATCGCCGTCGTCGGCGGCTCAGGGTTCTACGAGTTCCTTGAGGACGCCGAAGAGGTCAAGGTCGAGACCCCGTACGGGGCGCCCAGCGACCCGATCGCGGTGGGCGAGGTGGCCGGCCGGAAGGTCGCGTTCCTGCCCAGGCATGGCCGGGACCACCGGTTCCCGCCGCATAAGATCCCGTACCGGGCGAACATGTGGGCACTGCGTTCCCTCGGCGTCCGCCAGGTGATCGCGCCGACCGCGGTCGGCTCGCTTACCCCGTCTTTCGGGCCGGGCACCCTGGTCATCCCGGACCAGCTGGTGGACCGCACCAGGAACCGGGTGCAGACCTTCTTCGACGAGGGCGCCTGCCACGTGCCGTTCGCCGACCCTTACTGCTCAACGGTCCGGGCCTCCGCGATCGCCGCGGCCCGCGATTCCGGCTGGGTGCCGGCCGGCTCGGGCACGCTCGTGGTCATCGAGGGTCCCAGGTTCTCCACCCGCGCCGAATCCGAGTGGTTCGCGTCGCAAGGCTGGGCGCTGGTCGGCATGACCGGGCACCCAGAGGCCGTTCTGGCCCGTGAACTTGCCATGTGCTATGCGGCAGTCGCGCTGGTCACCGACACCGACGCGGGCGTCGAGGAAGGCGAAGGCGTCACTCAGGCCGAGGTGTTCGAGGTGTTCGCCGCGAACATCAAGCGCCTGCGCGACGTCGTCCTCAAGGCCGTGGCCCACCTCCCCGACGAGCGGGACGAGGACGACCTGTGCGCCCACGCCCTGGACGGCCTGCCTGTGCCGTTCGCTCTGCCATAGAGTCGGGCGCGTGACTGAGCTCAAGATCGCGCCGGGTGGGTCAGCCTCGGTGTTCGTGCTGCATGAGGGGTACGCCGGGCTGCCTGGCGATGATGAGCGGGTGGCCGGGACGGTCACGCTGATCACCGACGGGGACGTGGTGATCGTCGTGGATCCGGGCATGGTCGCGTCAAGGGACGCGCTGCTGGCCGCGCTCGGCGGGCACGGGTACGCGGGCGGGGATGTGACCGATGTGGTGTTCAGCCATCACCATCCCGACCACACGGCGAACGCGGCGCTGTTCCCCGCGGCGCGGATCCATGATCACTGGGCGATGTACGTGGGGGACCGGTGGGTGGACCGGGATGCCGAAGGGCTGGAGCTCGGGCCGTCGGTGCGGTTGCTGCGCACGCCTGGGCACACCGCGGAGGACATCTCGGTGGCGGCGTCCACGCCGGACGAGGTGTACGTGTGCACGCATGCGTGGTGGGGGGCGGACGGGCCTGGCGAGGATCCGCTGGGGTCTTCCGCGGAGGATCTGCGGGCCAGCCGGGAACGGCTGCTTTCTTTCGCTACCGTGATCGTGCCCGGCCACGGGGCGGCGTTCCGGCCGGACGAGAACACACCGCGCTAGTTTCCGACCTCCGGGGCGCGCGCCCCGTCCCATCCCGGACGGCCATCCACCCCGCGTGCACCTTCACCAACTCACGCCACACCCGTCCCACTCTGGCCCGTATTTAAACGGAAATTCGATGATCGACGGAAATAAAAGAGTCATTTCTGACTCATTTTCTTCCGCCTGGCGTGGATGTTCCGTCAAAACGGCGCCAGGAGCAGAGAATTGGCCGGTTCCCCCGGAACTCACCAGCGTCCTGCGCGGCTACTCGGGATGTCTAACCCCCCAGTGGATCGAGGCTCAGACCCATGACCTCGGGAGCGGTAGCGAGGTCGCGGAGGTGCTTGGCGGGGTCGGCGATAAGACGGAGCTCGCGCAGGTCGAGGAGGCCGTTCGTGCTGACCAGCTTCGCGACCGGGGCCCCGTCCACAGGAAGACGCAGCCGACATCTACCTCGTCACCGCCACGCAGCTCGTGCTGGAAGGTGATGTGGGCGTTCTCGGCGTAATGCAGGTACTCGCCCCAGTTCGCTCACGTCCGCCACCCTACCGGGGCGCGCTGTGCGGGCTCATAACGACAGGTGGTTCCCGCCGGAGAGTCCCTGGAGGAGGCGGTCAAGGGCGACGCCTACAGCCTGGCGTGCGGCGGCGCGATCGTCGGCGCGGGCTATATAAAGGCTTGATTCGGCGATCATCGCGATCAGCAGGCGGGTGAGCGGCTGCACAGGGACGGGGGCGATGGTGCCCTCGGCAATGGCGCGGGACAGCCACTCGGCCAGCAGGTTCGAGCCGTACTTGGCGACCAGGTCGTCCCAGGCTTCGTGACCGAGCACCGCCGGGCCCTCGACCAGCACGATCCGCTGGAAGTCGTCGGTCACGACGCATAGGTCGAGGAACGCGGACAGCCCTTCGCGGATCTCGGTCCAGGCGGCGCCGGACGCGCCGATGGTCGAGGCGAGCCCGGAGTCGACCAGGCTCTCCGCGACCTCGCGTGCCACCTGTTCCATGACGGCGCGGAACAAGTCGGTCTTGTCGCGGAAGTGGTGGTACAGCGCGCCGCGAGTCACCCCCGCCGCGGCCACGATCTCCTCGGTGCCCGTGGCGGCGTATCCCTGCTCGGTGAACAGCTGGCGGGCCGCGTCGACCAGCGCCTTGCGGGTGTCGGCTACGTGCTGGTCCCGACGGGTCGGGGTCGCCTCTCGACGGGTCGGGCTCATGCCTGTATTGTGGTGCACATACAAGCTGTATGTTACAGACAGACGGTATGAACATCGGGAACGAGGAGAGCTATGGGCCTGCCACTGCACCTGTCGATCAAGCTAGGCACGCACCTGATGAAGATGAAGGTGCGCGGCGTCGAGAAGTTCCCGATGATCGTCGAGGTGGAGCCGCTGTTCGCGTGCAACCTCAAGTGCGTGGGCTGCGGGAAGATCCAGCACCCGGCGGCTGAGCTCAAGCGCCGGATGCCGGTCGATCAGGCGGTCGCCGCGGTCGAGGAGTGCGGTGCGCCGATGGTGTCCATCGCGGGCGGCGAGCCGCTGATGCACCCGCACGTGCACGAGATGGTGAACGAACTGGTCAAGCGGAAGAAGTTCGTGGTGCTGTGCACCAACGCGGTGCTGCTGCCCAAGCACCTGCACAAGTTCACGCCGTCGAAGAACTTCGCCTGGATGGTGCACATCGACGGCCTGCGCGAGCGGCACGACGAGTCGGTGAGCAAGGAGGGCGTCTTCGACCAGGCCGTCGAGGCCATCCGGCAGGCCAAGGCGGCCGGCTTCCAGGTGTACACGAACAGCACGTTCTTCAACACCGACTCGCCGCAGACCGTGATCGACGTGCTCAACTACCTCAACGACGACCTCAAGGTCGACCGGATGGAGATCTCTCCTGGCTACGCGTACGGGAACGCCCCGTCGCAGGACCGGTTCCTTGGCGTCGAGCAGACCAGGGAGCTGTTCGCGGAGGCGTTCGCGGAGGGGCGGCGGCGCAAGTGGAAGCTGAACCACTCCCAGCTCTTCCTCGACTTCCTTGAGGGCAAGCGGGACTTCGCCTGCACGCCGTGGGGCGTGCCTTCGTACTCACTGCTCGGCTGGCAGCGGCCGTGCTACCTGCTGGCCGACGGTTATGCGAAGACCTACAAGGAGCTGCTGGAGACGACGGACTGGTCGGCGTTCGGCCGCGGGAAGGACCCGCGCTGCGACAACTGCATGGCACATTGCGGTTACGAGCCCAGCGCCGTCCTGGCCACGATGGGCTCCCTCAAGGAGAGCATTCGCGCCCTCGTCTCCGCATAAGGCTTCGCGGGGACGCGAAGGCGGTGGGTCGTCGAGTGAATGGCTGAACGCCATATGTGCAGTTCCGGGACAAGGCCCGCCGCAGGCGATGAAGCAGGACCAGCGCCGGAGAGGCTGGGCACCGCTGTGACTAGGACGGATGTCCCGTTGCTCTCCGTGCAGGTGGCCATATGTCGTGGTCTACCGCTTGCCGACTACCCGGCGGGACAGCGGCCAGATGCGGGCCAGGACCAGCCAGCGCCCCCATGCCGTCATGATGCCGGTCCCGACCGCGGCCATCAGGCCCACCGCTAGCCCGGGCACGAGCCCGAGCACCAGGCGATAGCCGACTCCGGTCACCGTCCCTATTGTGATCATCAGCAAGAGCGCGCTGAAGCAGCCGGCATCCGCCGGGCGTGACGGACTGGATACCGCGCGGCTTGCCGTCAACTGCGCGGCGAAGCCGTACATGAGGCCGAAGGCCAGGCCCGCCCCGATTCCGTTAACGCTGCCGTTGATGAGCGCCGCCCGCAACCCGGCCCCGAGTCCCGACTCCAGGACGGTCGCGACCCCGTACACGACCCCGGTCACGATCGCGGATGCGATCCCGGCGGTGACCCCGACCGCCAGCATGACCGAGCGCAGCCGCTTGACCGTGTCGCCGGGAGGCGGTCTGGGGACCGGCCCAGGCTCGATGCCGGGCGGTACCGTCGGTACCTCAGTCAGCGGCCTCCTGGCGAATTCCTCCCGTGCGACGATCCGGATCGTGACCTCTCGCGGCCAGTGGAGGTGGCCGGCAAGTTCACGGCCCAGGGCTGCCTCGACGAGTTGGGCCGCGGTGGGCCGCGCCCGGAAGTCGAAGGTGAGGCAGCGCTCGGCCAAGGCGGCCAGGGCTGCGTCCACGCGGCGAAGCGACCTGGTATCGGGGCCGGGTTCGCTTCCCGAGGCCGCGTACACGAGCATGGCGCCTAGCGCGTACACGTCCGCAGACGCGGTGACGGGACCACCGCCCCGGTGCTGCTCCGGTGCCTTGAACCCGGGGGTGCCGTAGCTCACGCCGCCTCTGGTCAGCCCCATCTGGGCGCCGTCGCGGGCGATCCCGAAGTCGATGAGCTTGACGCTGTCGGGCACGAGCATGACGTTGGCGGGCTTGAGATCGCGGTGCACGATCCCGGCCTTATGGATTTCCTGCAACTGGGCGGCGGTCCGGGCCAGCAGCAGCCACAGCGCGCCGCCTGGCAGCGGGCCGTTGCCCTGGACGGCGTCATCCAGCGTGATACCGGGAACGTACTCGGCGGCAAACCAGGGCCGTGCCGCGGTGCCGTCATGCGCCAGCACTTGCGGGGCGACGCCGACCGGGACCTGGTGCAAGATGGCGATCTCGCGCCTGAAGCGCTCCGGGGGAACTAGCTGCGGCCGGATCAGTTTGACGGCCGCATACTGGCCGTCGGCAACACCGAGGTAGACCTCGCCCATACCGCCGGCACCGAGCAGGCCAATGATCTCGAACCTGCCGATCTGCCGCGGGTCACCCGGGCCCAGTGGCCTCGCGACTGGGTCATTCTCCTGCGCATCGCGGGCGCTCATGTTCACGCGGTGTAGCTTATTAGCTCAAATCAGTATTGGATGGGCAAATCGATGCACATCGCGGCGGGGACCGGTCCCGTGGGATCTCTGTAGGCTGTCCGCAGTCGAAGGGAGGAATGCCCGTGAAGTTCCCGCCGCAGATGCTGCCGCCGGGCAGCCTGGCCGGCCGCAACCCCGAGGCACCCGCAGGCACGATCTTTGTGGTGGGGCCGGAGAGGGGATACGCCGTACCCTTGTGCCGGTACACGCTGGTGTTCGGGCGCGACCGTGGGGACGTGCACGTCCCGGTCGGCGTCGATGACCCGGCCGTCAGCCGGCGGCACGGGGTGTTCACCTGCCCCGGCCCTGGCAGTGGATGGTGGCTGCGCAACAGCGGGAACCTGCCGATTGAACTGCCCGGCGGCACCCTACTGCTGGCTGGCCACTCCCTAGCGGTCCCCCCCGGGTACACGCCACTGGTGATCAACTCCTCCCGGCAGCGATCCCACCTGGTAGAGGTCCGGATCATCGGCGGACGAAGCCGGCACCCGCGCTCCACGACGACGGCGGCGACCGCTGATCCGGAGACGGTCTACGAGCTCTCCGCGCCGGAACGACTGGTCCTCACTGCGCTTGCCCGGCGCTACCTGGAGGGACACGATAACTATCCCCTCCCCCTGACCTGGGAAGAAACAGCCAGAGTGGCCAACGCCTCGCCGTATACGACCCGGGCCTGGACCAGCCGCACGGCCGCGCACACCGTCGAGCACGTCCGTGAGCGCCTCCACCGGCGGGGCATCCACGGCCTGCTCAGCGAGGAAGTTGGCCAGCCCGTAGGCTCCACCCTCAGCGTCAACCTGATCCGCGAGTTCCTCAAGACCGCCACCCTCGGCTCCCAGGACCTAGTCCTGCTCTCCGAAGAGGACTAGCAGACGGCACCAACGGATTGGCCGAACCCGGCGGCCGAGGCTACCGAGATGTCCTATCTTCCTCCCATGAGGGGTTCGAGTCCGAGCCAGGGCGCCGTCCATCGCGTGAACCGTCATTCCGTCTCGCGACAGGCGATACTGGCCCGGATCGGATGGGGAACCGCCGTGCTGCTAGCGGCCGGGGGAGCACTGGGCCTTACGGCTGGCACGGCTGCAGCCGGCCAGGCACCGACTACCCTCCAGTACTCCTGCCAGCTCCCGCTTCTCGGGGCGCAGTCCCTGACGGCGACGTTCGCATGGCCGAGCGGCCTGCAGAAGCCAACGGTAGACACCCGTACCCCGAGGCTGCCGGTGCAGGTGGCGGCAACGGTCGCCTCCGCCGCCCGCATCCTGGTGAGCCTCGACGGTATCGAGTCGATTGAGGGCACAGCGGACGTCAGCACGGAAATCATCGCACCACAGGGGGATATCAGCGAGAACGTTAAGCTCAGCGTGCCCTTCACCGATGTGTCGACCGGTATCGGCCCGCTGACCGTACCCGCATCAGGCCTCCTGCCCTCGGTCGTGCTCAGCCAGCCTGGACAGGCCACAGTGATCGTCGGAGCCGTCGTCATCCAGCTCGCCACTCTGACCCCGAGCGGGGCCCCGAGCATCCTGAGGAACATCAGCATCCCGTGCACCCTGAACCCCGGTCAGACCGGCATCGTGTCGTCGCTGCAAATCCTCCCCATCGTCTTGCCTGCGGCACGACCTTCCTCCGCCGCGCAGGCTGCCCCAACTCGGACCGCGGCCTCCACTCAGCCCCCGTCCCCGACCCGGGCTGCTACCCCGATCCCGGCTCCGGCCCTGACACCGGCTCCTGTTCGGTCCCTGACCAACGCGCACACCCAGACTCCCGCGCCTAGTTCCGGCCTTAACCCGCAGGGTGCCTCGGTCAAGCTGCTGCGCCGCGCCGCTCCGCTAGCCCGCTCCTTCCCGGGCCTCCTGCTGCTAGTCCTGTTCCTCCTGTTCGCAGCCATCGTGGCCATGCTCAAGGCGGCACTGAAAGCTTTCAACATCGGCTCGGCCGATGCCGTCAGGAAACCGTCCGCCAAGCGGTAACCCCCGAACAGGCCCCGGCCCATCAGGTTGAAGGCGTCAGGATGCGGTGCATACCTGGCGGATTGTCCAAGGCTCTGAGGAGCAGCGGCCGACAGGTGCTACGCGTCCGCTAAGTCGGGCCGATCTCGGCGCTCTTCGCAGAATTCCGCACGATCGATGCCGCAATCTCTGCTCCCAGGCTCGCCGGTTACGCGCAGCATAGTGCCCCGGTAGTCCGCATGCCGACGGGGACCGGTCCCGAGCCTGCGCTCCTACTCTCGTGATGACCATCCGATGAGGGACGCCATGTTAGTTAGCGAGGAAACCGCATGCCCGATCGATTAGCCGCAGCCGGCCGGCACCGGTGCTCCGCCTGGAACCAGGGTGCATCGACCCGGAGTCACACCACACCCAACGCTCGAACAGCTGTACCCGCGCCCGGATATCACGAGCTGAACCGTCATCGACCACCCGAGAAGGGATCCCACTGTGAACAACATCGACCTGCCCGTCATCCGTAAGCAAGCCATTGAGCGCAGCAAACGCATCCGTCACATCATCCCCCTGATCACGGCCACCGTGCTCAGCGTCTCCCTCGTCGCGGCAGTCGTCGTCCCCGCGAACGCTGCCGTTCGGGAGCCCGCGCGTACGGCACCAATCTCGCTCACCTCCGGTGATACCGCCCTGGCCGCCGTGCCGCTCACCTCCGCGGCTCGCTACGTGCACCTCAGCCGCGGACGGTTCACCGTCGATACCCTCGATGCCGAGAAGGCCGGGGTCAACGGCCAGGCGCTGAGCACCGAGAGCGCCCTGGCCGTGGGCATGAACAGGCTTCTGGACCGCGGAGCGGCTACTGTCAACAGTGCCCGCGATGGTGTCGTGGTCAATGCCGCCAAGGCCGTCCCGGCCAGCGTCCAGGACACGATCATCACGGTTCTGCCCGGAATTACTCTGAGCATCACCAGCACCGGGATTCAGCTCAGCATGACCGCGGAAGCCGTCACCGAAGTCGAGAACACGGCGAGCTTCGCCGGGAACGTCGCCAACCTCGTCGGTGACATACTGGGCATTGCTCTTGCCGCAGTACCGAATGGTGGCGCCGGTATCGCCTCCGGCATTGCCGACCTGGTTGCCGACGCGATCGGCATTGGTAGTGACTTCCTCAAATTCTGCACCGCCAGCAATGGGAGCGCCACTTTCACCATCCCGTGGCCGTGGCTATGGCTTTCGCTCGACCTCCCCTCCTGCAGCGGCATCAGCCTGTAGAGGCACGCTGACCCGGCGAGCTCGGCGGG